>Ga0302191_10000368_pt1 | contig 28313 bp, 27 predicted proteins | sample II_Bog_E3_1_FD_198775 | JGI IMG/M metagenome (GOLD analysis project Ga0302191, IMG submission 198775) | Peat permafrost microbial communities from Stordalen Mire near Abisko, Sweden - II_Bog_E3_1 | ecosystem: Environmental > Terrestrial > Soil > Wetlands > Peat | place: Sweden: Abisko...
GCGTTTATTTGTATGGTAAATTGACCCATAACCGGAAGTTTTTCAAAACTAAATTCTCCATTATCGCCTGTTAACAAGCCTTGCAGAGCTACTGTTTTAAGTGTATGCGATACTGAATCCCACTGGGGGCCTGAAATTTGAATTGCCGCAAAAGGAATAGCTTTCCCCGTAATGCTGTCAACTACCTTTCCATAAAAGTGCCCAACTTTAGCCTTTGCACCTTTAAAACCTCCGCCCATAGCACCTCCCGGCATTTGGGCATAAGAAGCATGAACAATAAAAATTGCGATAAAACCGGGGAAAAGTTTTTTTATCATACCTGAAAAAGGGGATTATTTTATAAAGTATCGTGATTTGTCTTTGGGTTGTTGGATAAAGTGTGATGACGTACACATTCCTCAGATATATTGTCAATTAACTGATCATATAGTTTCTGTTGCCCGCCGTTGCAAATATTTTTTATGCTTATAAAGTTCGAATATAGTTCTCTTTCCATTGTTACTTTCAGTATACCCATTGAATCGGCACAATGAAATGCAGCGGTGCTGTCTTGATTATCTTTCAGCGAATTGAAAAACTTTGTCTGGATTCTAATATATGCGCGCATATATGTATCAAGCAAATTGTAGTGCAGTGCCAATATTTTATCCAACTGCTTTTGCTGTAATGTATCCAACCCGAGTGTCTTTACCAGGTAAATTCCTCCGCTATTGCGGTCATTCATAAGGGTAGTGGTTTCAACTTCCTTTTTGGGATGATGAAGCCTGCGATGCCCCATCCACCATTTACCAATAAAAGCCACATTAAAAACGAGCAGTATTATCAGGAGAATATTTGTTAATTTGGTGTTCTTCATTGGTTGGTAAAAGATTTTTCTTGTTTACAGGATCAACAAAAATTGTTACAAATTTATAAATGTCCTTTAAAGTAGGAATATTAACATTTATGTCTGATTAGTTCCATTGTGAATTATAATGATTTCTGAAGCCACCGCAGCATCTTCCCCTGTGATAACTGCGGTAAGCTCCGAAACTACGATGGAAGGAAAAACTGTCATGCCGCCTTCCTCGAAATTCGTTATGTATAGCTATTCTGTTCTCATGTCCGTGATGCAGGGAAGATTTTATCCATCCTGCAAGAAATAAACCGTTTATAGCAACTAAAGCAATTAAAAGCGCATTGGTTAGTTTAGGGTTATTCATGGGCCGGAGTGTTTACGGTTAGCAACTCGTCATTAGTATCATTTATCTGATAATCATTAACAAAATCCCTTATAGTAACAAATTGCGCAGGACTTTGCGTTGGTTGGGGACTAAGTGCAAGTCGCAAAGTGAATATATTTATAAGAATGAGTACAAAAACAGCTGCCACTTTTAATAATGGGGAAATGGTATATATACTCCTTACATTATTTTGTTGTGTATGTAACCTATTTATTACCCTGTCCGAAAAACCAAAAGGTAATTCAACAGGTTCTATATTGTTAACAGATTTTAAAGCTCTGTTTATTTGATCTTCTATGTTCGGGTTCGTTTCCATATACGGTTAATTAGACGATTGTATGATTAAGAACTTGCGTTACTGGTATAATAGGCTTGTAATTTTTTGCGTAATCCTGCACGTGCGCGCGAGAGTAAAGACTCAACAGCAGAAACACTTACAGCCATAGTTTCAGCTATTTGCTTATAGTCCATGCCCTGCATTTCGTAGAGGTTGAAAGCCGTTTGTTGGTTTTCGGGTAAAGTGGCAAGGGCACCATATAGCGCTTTGGCATGTTCCTTGTTTTCAATGGCTATGCCAGGATGCTGAAAGTTGGATGGAAGCTCAATAGGGTTATCATCCTTATCAAATAACGATTGCATAATACCATGCCGTTTTTGCCGCTTGGAATATTTTATATGATCATAACATTTGTTTAAAGCAATACGGAAAAGCCAGGTCTTTATATGGGCACCCTCTCTAAAAGAACCAATATGCTTATAGGCTTCTACGAATACATCCTGTGTAATGTCCTCTGCATCTTCCCTATTGGGAATCATACCAAGGCATAGATTGAATATACCTTTACCGTGCATACTCATCAATTGACGAAATGCCTGCTCGTTTCCGGCTTTTAATTCCTGAATATCTACTTCCAACTGATTGATCCTTTTGGCTTATTGACGATTTTTGGAGTGCAAAACTTTCGCCAAGATAATAATATATAAGGAATTTTAACAAATCATACGTCTTTCTACTTAATAGAATATAAATCATTATCAAATCCTTATTCCTAAATTTGCAGCTATTATTAAAGCACTTTAAAATAAAACTATGAGCAAAAAGAAAATAAAAGTCGGAAATATTGAATGCGGAGCAGACCAATTATTCCTCATATCAGGACCTTGTGTTATTGAAGATGAATCTATCATGTTCAAAACAGCCGAAAAACTGAAAGAAGTAAGCCAGCAACTGAATATACCTATCATATATAAGTCGTCTTTTTTAAAAGACAACCGCAGCGATCTGAAATATTACGACGGACCGGGATTAAAAAAAGGCTTGGAAATGCTTGCCAAAGTGAAGGAGAAATTCGGGTTCCCTATCCTTACCGATATACATTATCCTGATCAGGCAGCCCCGGCAGCCGAAGTATGCGATGTATTGCAAATACCCGCATACCTCTGCATGCAAAGCAGTTTGATGGTGGCAGCGGCAAAAACAGGACGTGTTATTAATATTAAACACGGACAATTTTTAGCTCCTGAAAATATGAAGCATCCCGTTAAAAAGTGTGTAGATAGCGGTAATGACCAGATCATTCTAACCGAAAGAGGCTATACTTTCGGATACAACGATTTGGTTGTTGACCCACGAAGCCTTTACCACATGAACGAAATTGGCTACCCGGTAGTGTTTGATATTACACACTCCATACGTAAATATGGCATACCCAGCGCCGATGCAAAAGGCGGTGCAAGGGAGTTTTTACCCGTTATAAGCCGCGCAGGCGTGGCCTCGGGAGTAGATGGTATTTTTATTGAAACCCATCCTGATCCTTCAAAAGCCTTATGCGATGCTGCCAGCCAATTAAGCGTTTACGACCTTAAAGCCTTTTTAGAGCCGTTGATTGAATTGCATAATATTGAGGTGAAGTATAGGGGAAGGTGATTGAATAATACTATTTAAATGGATTTAATAAATATTCTAAGAAACGGTATAGGAAAGAAAGTTTTCCTTAATTTAAGTAGTATTAATATTCATATGTCATCTAACAATTACTCATCTTTTGGTGAACTATATATTGGTTTTTATGAAAAACTAAATGAAAACACCTGCTACTTAGTAAATACAAAAGGAATTAATTTTGATGATAATATTCATCCACTAATTCAAGGTGAACCTGATACAAACTCCCCTTTATCATACGAAACATTTAAAAAATATACTATTACTTGCGAAGAGATTCCTAAAGAAAAGTATAATAACCGGCCTGTTTTTTTAGGTAATGGATATTTTGAACTTATTGAAATTACCGTATTCAAAAAGAGGGTTGGTAATATGAAACATAAGTACGAAGAACTAAGTGAATCGATGGACTTTTCTCCTGAATTATATTTTCTGAAATTTGCAAAGGGGAATGAAATAATTATTTATTTTAATATACACATGTCTCTTAAACATATCTATTGTGAAAGGGCAGATTTTCTGAACGATACTTCACGTATCGGAATTTCATTAGATGATTTTGAGCAAGTTTCTAACATACCGAATTAAAAACACCCTCCACCTCTTTTCTTCAATGATATACTAAGCTTCGCTTAGTATGTTTAATTACACAGCCCTATCTCCCCTAATAAGCCTGAAGAGTATTGCTATTATTGCAAATATTAATAGCAGGTGAATAAATGCACCTAAGCTGAACATAAAGAATCCAACGGCCCAGCCGATGATTAAAATTATAGCGATTAAATAAAGTAAGTTTCCCATGATATTTGTTTTTTTGAATAAATAAATTGAAATGTTTTTACAATTAGATGCTTGGCTTTTCTCCGGTTGTTTTGCCTTGTGCAGCATGTTGATTTTTATCAGAATGCTTCTTTGATTTTTTGCTTTGGCTTTCTGACTGATCTTCCGTACCGCCATCTTCTCCGGCTACCGGGATGTTATAATTATGACCGTGGCCTTCTCCTATAAACTCTTCTCCTTCATTCTTGCTTTTATCAATAATTGTAGCGGGTGAATCCGGTATTGAAGGATTACTCTTTTTTATGTTCGCCTTATTATCTGAACCCGCTTCACTTTTTTCATTTGATTTCATTTTGTTTGATTTTTTTTAATTATTACATTTTATTGCATTCCTTTTGACACACTACGGCATGGTCAAGATGTTTGTGTAAAATGGGGAGTGTTGCCACCGCCATTTGTCTTATAGCTGTATCATTTGCATTAGCCACCTCGTTTTCGAACAATGCAATAGCGCCCTTATGTCCGCTTACCATCATATCACTATATTGCTTGTCAAAATCGCTTGCCGATAAATTGCTTAATTTTTTGTAGTCATTTTGTGCATTACTATCTAATGTTGTGGGTATGGTTATTGATTCCTTCAAGGCAAGCGCTGTTAAATCACTTTCTGCCTTAGTATGGTCCTCCTCCATCATTTTTCCTAAATCTTTCACATCCGGCATAGTACCTTTTTGCTGGGCCAGTTGACCAAGTTTTATTTCTTCCAGGTTAATTCCGGCTACTGTAACAACAAACTTTGCATCATTTCCCATTTTAAGGGTATCGGAATTAGATGCATTGACATTATTTATTATGTCTGTAGGTTTTTGTGTATTGCTGCACGATGTTATTCCTGCCAACGTTGCTGTTAGTAAAGCTGCCTTAAGCAGTATTGTTTTAATGGGACTTATGTATTTCATTTTGTTTTTTGAATAAGATTTAGGACGCAAAGATGGGCCTACAAATTAAGGACAGCCTTACATAATTTTTGAAAAGTGTTACATCATTCACATATTGTTTTATTAAGTGTGATATATGTAAGATCCATCTTTCAGGATGTAACACTTTAACGGGTATAGTATACCATTTTTGCATCGTAATTATTTAATTCCAAAATCATGAAAATTTTAGTCGTATTTATTGTCCTGATAGCCTCTCTGTTTGGGGTGAAAAGCGCTAACGCACAAGTTGCAGTTGGAGTAAGTGTTGGAATTGCTCCTCCGGAGCTTCCTGTTTATGCTCAGCCTCCATGCCCTACTGATGGATATTTATGGTCGCCGGGTTATTGGGCATATGGTTCTGATGGATATTATTGGGTACCCGGTGTGTGGGTAGCTCCTCCTGAGGTCGGATTTCTTTGGACTCCCGGATACTGGGGATTTGTAGATGGCGGTTATTATTGGAACGGCGGTTATTGGGGAGAAAATGTAGGCTTTTATGGTGGAGTATGTTATGGATATGGATATGGCGGAACAGGTTTTTATGGTGGAAGATGGCAGGGTGGCAGGTTCCAATATAATACCGCTGCATGGCATGTAGGGGGTGGATTTCACAATACCTATGTAGATAGAGGCGGAATGGCTAATAATGGAAGCCGCAGCAGTTTTAATGGGCGGGGCGGGGTTGATGCACGACCGAATGCATCGGAACAATCGGCAGCCAGAGAAAACCATGTACAAGCTACTTCTGCACAACAAAGTCACCAACAAAAAGCAAGCACCAGCAGAAACCAACTTGCATCTGTAAACCATGGAAGCCCTGCAACAACAGCCAGAAGCACAGTTGGTGGAGACAGGTTCAATTCTGCCGGACATTCTATAAGCACAATTCATTCTGCAAATTCCAGCCATACTTCAGCTGCTAATCATATGAGTAATCCTGTTGCAACACATACTGCAAACAATGCAGCACACGGTAATTCAAGTCCGCAACAACATAATGCTATGCAGAGCAGATCTGCACCACAACAACGTATGGCTCAACCCGCTAATATGCAACGGTCAGCACCTCAGGGTGGCGGCAGCAGAGGCGGACAAGGTGGAGGAGCACGCATGGGTGGTGGCGGAAGAAGTTCAGGCGGCGGCGGCGGAAGAGGTGGAGGCGGTGGAAGACACTAACAAATAGTAACCTGTAATATTGCTTAAGGCAATTGCCATTTAATCTTACTTAATAATCGACTTATTCGTTTTATTATCAAATCTGTTAGTTCTCTTTAAGTATAACTTTTTAGGTAAAGAATATTTGCTTCCATATCAAAACTACTAAGCCCCTTCATACAGGGGCTTTTTCAATTAACATTTTTTAGGATTTAACTTTTCATTATCTTAGTAGTCTATAAAATGATTTCAAAAGTAAGATCGTCTAATTATTTATAGCTAACCAAATAAAATTTTAAATTATGAAACGCCTGGCAGTATTAATGATCGCAATGTCCTCCTTATTAGGAGTACCTAAGACTAACGCACAAGTTGCTGTTGGAATAAGTGTAGGTATTGCCCCGCCTGCAATACCTGTATATACCCAACCACCTTGCCCGGTAGAAGGCTATTTATGGACTCCCGGGTATTGGTATTGGGGCGCTGCCGGTTATTATTGGGTACCCGGAGTATGGGTTCGTCCTGCACACATAGGTTATTTATGGACTCCCGGGTACTGGGGTTTTGAAGGAGGCCACTATTGGTGGCATGGAGGTTATTGGGGGCCGCATGTAGGTTTTTATGGTGGCGTAAATTACGGATTCGGATATAGCGGAACAGGCTTTTATGGTGGCAGATGGGAAGGTGGCGCATTCCGTTATAATACAGCTGTATGGCGGACAGGAGCCGGTTTTCATAATACCTATGTAGATAGAACCGTTATCCATGAAAATGCAAATCGCAGTAGCTTTAACGGCCCAGGTGGTGTTAACGCACAACCTTCGAGGGAAGAACAGTCTTACAATCAGGAACAACATAATCGATCTACTATGGCACAACAAAATCATCAGAATGGCGCAAGTGCAAGCAGGTATCAACGTGCTTCTTTTAACGGAGGCAATCCTTATACCACAGCAAGGAGTAGGGTTGGCGGACAACGTTATAATTCCACAGGAAACGCCATGCACTCAGCACCGCGTGCTAATGGCGGACAAATGCAACACGGAGGAGCCATGCAAAACAGAGGAATGCAGGGCGGTGGCGGAAGAAGTTCAGGCGGAGGTGGCGGCAGCCATGGAAGGCGTTAAAGATGATGACAAGTATTTTAGTGCCTTAAAATTATATAGTCTACGTGCGAAGAACACGCCCTAAAACATATTCAGATTCATAAATGATAGCCTGCGAAGGGGTTTTGTGAGATAGCTTATTTTGAAAAGATTTAACAGCCTCCCAAACCTCTTCAACAGAAATTAGTTTCATACACTGATTATTTCCTTTGCAAGGAGGAATAAGGAATTCATGAACACAAGGACTGCAATAAACTTTTTTATAAATCAACTCTGAATTTTCTGATTTGGCAAATTGAACAGGAGAACAGGGTCCAAATAATGCAACTGTTTTTGTACCCTGCGAAAATCCTATATGCATAGGTCCGGTATCATTGGTTACTAAAAGCGATGCATTTTTTATCAGATAAATAAGGTTTACAAGAGCCAGTTTGCCCGATGTATCAATAACCTTTTCGTTCTTAAAAGCAAAGGAAATAGATCGGACATAATCTGTTTCGTCTTTAGAACCGATTAAAATAATTTTGTAAGCCGGAAATTGCTCCAGTATTTTACTTATCAGGAGAATATAATTTTCGGCTGGCCATCTTCTTTCCAGTCTTAAGTCCGATGCATTCGGGTTAATAACAATATACTTTCCCGGTTCAATATTTTGTTTAGCAAACACTTGTTCGGAATCAATCTGTTCCGGCTGAGTCAGATTTATTTTATCGAGCACAGTTATAATATTCTTGCAGCCTAACAGTCTTGCAAACTGAAGGTAGGCTTCTGATAATAGAGCATTTTGATTAAAATACATCATATGGGTAAATAAGCCCATTTTATATTTTTTATCGCTTTTGAAAAAGCCCAAACGATTAGTTGCCAAACTAAATGTTGTTATAAGACTGCTAAAATTGGAATAAATTTCAAGGTCAATAAATACATCCGGTTTCCTTCTCCATAGTGTAATAAGAAGTTTAGAAACCGACCCGAAAAGGGCAAAAACATTTTTATCTTTTACCGTTAAAACTTCGTCAACAGAGGGTATATGTTCCAATAAAATTTTATTAGATTGGTTGGTAATAAATATAATTCTGGCTTGTGGAAACTTCTCTCTTAATGTTTGAAGAAGCGGAGTAGCCTGAATGATACTGCCCATTCCAATATATTTAGAAATTAGTATCGTCTTGAAGGGCTTATCAAGTGAATGATCGATACGCAAACAGAAGCCTATTACGCGCACTATGAAATTCAATAAAAGTGTTGCAGGTGCCCCCAGCAAATTATCAATAAGTAATTTACGTTCGGTCTTCATGATTAATCGCCTTTTAGCAGGGCTATTTTTTTCAAATGTACAATTTCACCGCCTGGCGCAGACAAACTGATTTTTGTGTTTTCTCTGGCATACCAGTTATACTGACTACTGATGCGAATGGCAAATGTCCGCAAGCCTTCCCCGGGAGGCAGGGTGAAATCAACTATACCATTGGAAGGGCCATATGCAAATTGAATTTTAATAGGTGTTTCATTATTAGCATCCAGCGATATATATATATAGTTGCCCGTCGATTTATCAATAACCATAGGCAAGTCAAAATATACCGGTGATTTGCCGATAATAGTGTCTTTATCAGCAATTATTTTTTGGACTGAGGCGGTAGAAATCCTTTCATCATAATTAGCCCAAATATAAGGCAACATGCCAACTTCCCAATGTTGGGGAACAAGGGAATAAACATCGGGCAGGTATTTCACCTCGTCTATTTCTATACTTAAAACATTTTTAAAATGCTTTAAATAAAATTTCATTTTCCCACTTTCTGTATTGTTAACCGAATAATATATTTTGTGAGAAGAAGAATCGGAGAATACCGGTTTCATTTCATGTATACTACTATCATTCCATTTACGATAAGTCAGGCCATATTCACGAGAAGAATCTCTTGCATATGCTATTGTAATAAAAATATTTCCCTCACTTACTGTTGCTACACTATCAATGGGTTTATTTTTAAAGGCGCTATCCGAAAGAATACTTGCTTTTAAATCGGTTTTAAAAATAAAAAGTTGCTTTATACTATTCCTCAGGCTCGAACTCTTTCTTTTCCATATACAATAATTTTGTACAACTACAAAAGGCTGATATTGCTGATAAAGGTATTCCGCAATTCGATAATGCCGCAGGGCATTAGGTACGCCATCAGGCTCATTCCAAAACCACTGTGTAGCAGGAAGTGTATTTGCAAAAAGAAGTAAGGGAACTTTATAGTTGCCTAGGTTTTCTATAAATCTATTTTGCAAATAGTCATTATGCATCGAATAAGGACTTTGGAAAAAATAAGACGGAGTAATTTTATGCGTATAATAGTACAGCATCGGCTCATTTGAAAAATCTATAAATGTTTCATCATTCTTTAATTCGGTAGAAATAAATTTTTCAAAATCTTCAAAATTACTTTGAATACCGACAGAATCTATTTCCCTGTTAATTCCGGCCCGGGGTTGTATCTGAGCGAAATTATTCAATTTGGATTTCATGGATTCGTAAACTACAAACGGATGGCATTCAGGGTATTTAAATCCCGTTAATAGCAGAAAGGAAACAAAAAAGAAAAGCAGGAACTTACGAAAATGCGATTGGTGTTTGTAAAGCAAATAAACACTTCCGCTTAATATAAAAAAAATAAAGGAAGAAAGAAACTCATCGGTATTCTCAATAAAACTATGCCGTACGAGCCCGCGCTGAAAATTGGCAATATAAAAACCGATGCAAAACAAGAGACATATGGTTGCAAATTTTGAATTTTTAGATGTGCTGAACTTTTTAAAATGGAAGATAATATATGCGCCAAGCAATAAAGCAACAACTGGGAAAATAAAATATTGCATCTGAAAGACTCTGTCAGGCGGGTTATTGCTTAAGCCAATATAGCCATAAGACTGAACAGAAGAAAGATAATTATATTCATTAAGAAGATTACTTATAAGATTAATTCCATTCAGCAGAAACAAGAAAAACAGGATGAGAATACCGCTCAAAAAAACCGCCAGTGCAGTTAGCAGCAGGCGGCTATTTAATTTAATTGATTTGGCGAAAGAATAAATTAGTAAAACACCCAATATACTTATATCGCCTGCAACTCCTATATCAATTTTCCAAAGTACAAAAAACAGGAAGGTGCATAATAATAAGAGATAATTTTTGAACGAAGGCGGATGATAAATAATTTTATAAAGCACATATACAACTAATATAACTGGGAAAAAAGTAACTGTCAAATCCTTTTCAAGGGGAAACAATACCACGGTAAACAAAGCCACATAGGGATTATTCGTGAAATCCTTTATAATAAAATATGAAATTAGTGCGGCACATACCGGAAATATGAAATCGTAAATAAGAGGTTGCAAGCCGCTAAGCTTATTTAATATAGCATATAAATAAATGGTAACTATTTCAGATAACATATGTGAATTGAATTTTTCCAGTAATGGAACGGTATGGTATTTTAAAAACTCCATAACAGGTAAAAACCGATTAGCCTCTTCAAACACTCCTTTCGAATTATCTACAAAAAACGGATTGTAATAAATATAGGCTGTAATTCCAAAAATTAATAGGGGAAAGTAATAGTTTGATAGTATCTTATACAGGCTAAAATGCTTGATCTCTACCACGGGTTTTCTGCTCCGCACATAAATCCAGATAACAGTAAAAACGAATAATAACAGATATAATTTTAACGGAGAGAAATACAGTATTCCTTTATTATTTAGTATCAGATAGATTTCGTCTTTTAACACAGTATAAAAAGGTATCAGCATGATAGGAATTAAAATCCACGAAAACTTAATTAAAGCGGATAATGCCTTCAAATACGTTTGCCTCCTTAAATAAAATGCAACCGCAAAAAGAGCAAGAGCGCTAAAAATTATAATAGAACCGGAAAAATAAATCTTTACATTAATATGGAAAAGAGAAGCGCATTCTTTCAATAAGAAATAGAAACAAATGCCAATACATATTACAATGCCGAATAAAGCCGAATCAAAGAGTTTTTTATGTGCATTTTTTAAGAAAATTTCTTTTATTGCCAGGAAAATAATGGCTATAATTTGTATAAGAAAAATTAAATGTATACTCTCGGAACCGCTTAATTTAAGCACCTGAAGGAAAAGCAACAGGCACCCCGCCAATGAAGAAATATTGAGTATGTTAAGTGCCTTCAATATTCCTTGCTTTTTACGGGTAAATAAAAAGGCCAATAGATAAAAGATAGCATTTAACGCAAGAAACAGAAAGATTGAATTGTAAAAAAGAGAGGTCTTTCTGGCTATATCAATACCTTTTATGGTAGCGAATCCTATCATCCTCCCCGGGAAACGATGAAGGCTCAAGTCATAGTTCTCGATATAATAATAACAGATTCCTAAAGAATAGAATAATGCAATAAAAAATATATAGGCACCATTCTGTTTAATGAAACTAAACCATTCTTTCAAAAATGACAAACTATTAAAAATCCTTTTCATTTGCTAAATAGCTGGTTGTTAGGCGTGTCGATTTTAAGGAACAGTTAATTTGAATAAGCTGAACAATATTACAGTTTTTTTCATAATCTCAGATTGGCCATCTTTTAGATTGCTTTTGATTCCGAAGGGTTTCTTACCTTTACACCCACAAATAAATAACACAATGGAGCTATACCTTGATTCAGCAAACATGAAAGAGATTGAAGAAGGATTCAAACTCGGTTTCCTTGACGGATTAACTACTACACCTACCTTTATGCAACGGGAAGGTATTACCGACATTGACGGTACTATTCTTAAACTAAGTAAAATAGTTCCTGTTCTTCAAATAGAAGCCTTGGGTTCCAATGCAGATGAGATAAAGAAAGAAGCTTACCGCCAATTGGAGCTGGGGCTAGATCCGAAGAAAACGGTTTTTAAAATTCCTGTATCGCTCGAAGGGGTTCGCGCCTGCAAAATATTGCGCAATGACGGGCTTTTAGTAAATGTCCATCTGGTGTATACCCTACAACAGGCATATATGGCCATGCACGCCGGTGCAACTTATGTTTGTCCATTGGTAGGCCGCTTGCAAGACCAGGGGCATGATGCCCTTACCCTTATTGAACAATGCGTAGATGCGGTTGATTATTACGGATACGATACCAAAATAATGTTCAGCTCGGTGCGCCATAACGAGCATGTTCGTAATGCTATCAATATAGGAGTGCATACGATTACCGTACCATTGAAAGTATTAAAATCACTCACCGAAAATAACTTTACACAAGTTGGAACGGAGCAGTTCTTCCGCGATACGCGCATGATGATGGTGAAAGTAAAAGAAGCCATCCGTCCCGGAAACCCTTCCGTAAGCAACGAACTAACCATAAAAGATGCCATTATAAAAATGACGGAATATGGTTTTGGAACGGTTATAGTTACCAATAAAGATGGCAGTGTACAAGGTATATTTACCGATGGGGACTTACGCAGACTTTTGCAAAAAGATGGAGAACATATCTTAAATAAGAAGCTGAAAGAACTGGAATATAAAACCCCCATTAGTATTGATGCCAATGTTATTTTGAATGAAGCAGCAGCATTATTCAAGAAAACTAACGTAGATAATATAATGGTGACCGAGGGCGGAAAACCTGTCGGCATGCTGGATATCCAGGATTTGAAAAACGATTGATTTTATAATAAGTGGGTTTGGATTATAAAGAAATAGAAAATTTATTTAAAGGCAGATTCCTTACTCCTCCTGTTAATATAGAGGCAAAGCTCGAAAAAATAAAAGCCTATATTTTCGATTGGGACGGCGTTTTTAATAATGGCCAGAAAGATGAAGGGAATACCAGTCTCTTTAATGAGATTGATGCAATGGGCATAAATATGCTGCGCTTTAATCATTATAAACGAAAGGGTGCCGTTATGCCTATCTTCGGAATTGTTACCGGAGAAAGAAATTCTGCAGCACATACTTTTTCGGATAGAGAGCACATGGATTTTGTTTATTATAAGATTAAACATAAAAGCATTGCACTCGAACATCTCTGCAAGCAGCACAACATTGCTCCGGAAGAAATCCTCTTTGTTTTTGATGATATATTAGATTTGGATGTAGCAGCAAAAGTTGGCATTCGAATGATGGTTCAGCGCCCTGCAAATCCACTACTTATTAAGTATGCTGAAAACAGGAATTTAGCCGATTACCTTACGGCAAACGATGGCAATAATCATGCAGTGCGGGAAGTTGTAGAATTACTTATAGGGCTTACCGGAAGATATGACGAAACATTAGCGGACCGTATTTCTTATAACGACCTCTACAGGAAATTTATCACCTTGCGGAATACCCTCCCTACAGCATATTATACGATTGACGGAGATACGATTGTTGCCAGGAAATTATAAAAGAAAAGCCATCCCCATTTCTGCGGGATGGCTTGTTTGTTTTAACAAAACACTTTATCCTAATATAAACCCATACCTCCTTTTGTGTTCGTTAATTTGCTTCCATTAAAATCCTCCAAAATTTACCCCGATAACATAAGCAGGCAGTTCAGGATAATTTGAAACAATATTCCCTACCGGAGCCCCAAGAATATTCCCTACCGGAGCCCCAAGAGCAGGACCCTGGATGGTTTTAAATAGATTTGATAAACGGTAATTGAAATATATGGATAGTCCTTTTGTACTTCCAAACCTAAAAGTAAGTCCATAATTATCAGGGCTAACATAGCTAAAGTTACGCTCAATAGTTTTTGTTGAAGAAGCATCGGAGGTATTACCATCCCAGGTAATGTATTTTGAATGAAAAGTCCAATCTAAATAAAAGCCACCATCTAAATAGATATTCTTTCCAAAGTGAAAACGATCATAAATAAGCCCGCCAAAATTTTGAAAACTTATTTTCTCCTGCTGATGTTGCACCTTAGTTGGAAATGTTTTAGCCGAATCCTCATTGAAATAAAAGTCAGTAGATTTATAATAAACATCTAATCCAATACCATTCCATTTCACTAATTTTCTTTCCCAGCCAAAGCCAACAATAAATTCTCTTGAAGCACCATATTTTACAGGTGCTCCGGCTTGAGTTCCACCTGTTACAAACCCTCCGCCTATAAAGGCATCTCCGGTTATAACTAATTTCTTTTTCCCTGTTATATCGGTATCCATTTGCATTATGTTTATCCTCTGGTTTCTGGGAGTAACAGGCTCCTCTGTATAATCCATTTTAATTGACCCGCCATCGGAAGAAGTTGTATTTTTTTGGGGAGGATTTCCAATAATATGAATATAGCTTCCGTCTGTTGCATTTGCATCAATGCTGTTCGTTGCCCAAACGATTACATTAGAACCATCGGTAGACTTAGCCCATACACTCCCGGCTTTTAATAAACTACCGTGAATATTAGATGCATCGGATGCTTTTACATCTAAGGAGTCAGTAGCGCCACTCAGCTTAACAGAGCTTGCATCATCGGCACGTACTTTAACATTTTTAGCGTGCACCAAAATATCGGCAGAACCTGCATCTGAAGCATATACCATTAAATTATCTGTTCTCAATGTATCTTTACATTCAAGGCTTGCAGCTTCGCTCACCTTTATTGATGTTATGTTTTTTACATGCAAATCTATAGAGCCTTTGAAAGATGAGGTAATCCGGAGAACTCCATCGTGCAGATCTATCTTGGGTTTTTTCTTAATAGAATCTTTGGCAGAAACAATTACATAATTACTGTCCGATTGAATTATATTTACTTTGGCTGCCGAGCTAATTTCGATGGCATTAAAATCGCCAAGATTTTTTTTAATTACATATTGTGCTTCCCCTTTTGCAAGAAATACCAGGGAAATTGCAAGACAAACTATTCTTTTCATAATGGCCTTTTGTGTTGGTTAATTTGACGTATGACGTGCTACTCCTTCAATAAGTTACAGTCAGGCTATTCTTTTACAGGGAACCCGATTTTTTTATTGCCCAAATCAAGCTGATATGCAATAATGGTGGTAGTATCGGAACCGTAGCGTTTTTCCAATTCAACATGTTGGCCTGTAATTGCATGCAGGCCCCGGCATGTAATCGTAGCTAGTTGAACAAGTGCCTTTTCTTTTTTCTTTTTCTTTGGCCTTTGTATTACCTGCCAACCATCGTCATTTGAATTTTCATTTAATACCACTGTATCATTTCCTGAATGGGTGGAAACAGGAATTTCCTTTTTGACAGGCACAACATGTTCATAAGGTGTCACTTTATTTACTACTATAGAAGAAGAATCCTTCTGCATATTATACTGCACCCTTTTTTCGCTTGTATCTTGTTTGGGAAGTTGCTTCTTTATGATAGCAAACGGAGAATTTTTTAAGGCTTTAACAATTGGAATAGTGGGCATAATCTTGGCCGAATCAATAGGTTTTACAATATGTGCGGCCACGGTATTACTATCACCTAGTTTATCATGCTTTACAATATTATTTCCATTAGGTATTCCACTATTATTCAATAATAGGTATACCCCTATAATTACTGCCACCGATGCTGCTGCAGACCAATAATAAAATACCGCAGGCCTTCTTCTTGTTTTTTTTAGTGAAGGCTTATCCTCAAAAATAATAGATCTATCGGGGGTTAATTTGGTTTTTGAATAAAGGTCAAAATCCTTTTGGTAAGATGGATTTTGGCGGATAAATATTTCTAATTCCTTTTGCAGTGAAACAGTTAAAGTCCCTTCCATACATCCAATGGCATACTCATCAAAATTGGAAGAACTAATGACCACCAATTGTTTTTTTAATGCTTCTTTTCCATCGTATTTAATCCCTTCCGCATCTTGCAAAGTTATAGGCTCAAAGCTTTCAAATTCTTCCCTAAGCTCAGGATGCAGCTCTACAAATCCCATCAACTCTTTTACCAAAGACGGAGATAGCCTACCTTCATGGTAGTCCAAAAAATAAGCCTCGTAGTTATTTAAATTGATGTTCATCTTTCCATTCATATTACAGCTTCCATAGAACCAATATAACTCTTCAAAAATTTCCTTGCACGGAAAATATATACCTTCACTTGCGATTCATTTAATCCCGTTATTTTTCCTATTTCATCGTAATTATAGCCCTCGTAATCCCTCAGCATAATTACAGAGCGTTGTATATCCGGCAATTTACCCACCGCCTCATTTAAAACCTCTTTCAAATCGCTGTACGATCTGGTATGACTATGGCTGTATAAATGCGAATCCTCCAATCTTTCCTGCCTGCTATCGCTCCTGAAGCGGTCTATCATGGTGCGATAAGCGGTAGTGAACATATAGCTTTTAGCATTCGTACTGGATACATCATTCACTTTCAGCCACAGTTTTTCATAGGTATCCTGAACTATATCCTTAGCCTTATCGGTATCCTTCACATTTTTAAGTATAAAACGGTAAAGGTTATCCGCATACATATCTACACAAGTATTAAACTCTTCTATGGTCATGTCGCTTTATATCGAAATCTAATGTACACTTTTGCGTAAGACGGACTCACCCTGTGAAAAGTTACAAGGAGTGTTTTATTTTTCCTAATTTTATTATCCGTATCAGTTTACGGTATAAATTGCACCTCAAAATATCTTTATATGGTACTTCTGGAAGGTGAAATGATTACAAAAGGGCAGGCTTTATTTTTTCTAATAGCCATGAGTATTTTTGCCTTTATTATGGTTTTCTTATACAAGCAGGACTTTAAACGTGATTCAAGTTATTTTAAAGGCACCTGGAAAATATTTATCGGAATTATTGTCGTTTTTTCCGCCCTTTTCATGATTGTGCTGAGCAGAAAGTAATTATTCGCTTCCCTTAAAAATATCGGCAATGGTTCTCGGCCTTTCTTTTTCAAGCCAATGGAATCCTCCAAGCAGAAAATCGGTTATAGGTTTCAACTGTTTTACCGGAAATAGCGTAGCATCGGGTTTCTGCAAGAATGTAATGCTGTTTACCTTATTATCCACAATAAAAATGATCATGTTACTGCTGGCTGTTCTGTTTGCACCCAGCAAACTGGTATTATTATCGGTATAACTATAGTAAATAGTTTGCGCATTGCCAAACACGTTTACTTTATACATCTTATTATCTTTAAAATATCCTTTCATGTTCTTTCCCTTTATCTGATTAAACTGCATTGTATCGCTACCGTGAATACTTTGATGCATAGCCAATGAATCATTATGAGAAGGTGGGCTGTCTTTAGCCAGCGAATCATGATGAACACGGGCAGCAGTATCTTTAACAAGATTTTTCGGTTGAAGAGAATCCTTGGGACTCGCTGCCGAATTATGATGAACGGAGATTATACTATCTTTAACATGCTTTTTGGGTTGAAGAGAATCCTTAGTTGATGAAGCATTAGCAGCCGAATCCTGCTCCAGTAATTTTGAAGCGAGGGTATCTCTTGATGCAATAAAGGCATGCCCTCGCATATCCAATACATCCATCTTTTTATTTTTAAAATGCAGCTTCATAGAATCTGCCGTGAGCTGGTTTACATCTGACCACAATATGGGGTTATAAAACATATGCATTATAGAGTCTTTTTCATCGTAGGTGAGAGAATCGCATTTACCCGACAACTCTTTTTTAAAAAATTTAACATGGTGATAGGCCAGTAACAGTTTTGGTTTTCCTGTTTTATCGGTATCGGTCATAGAAATATTTTTTCCGAATAAAGTATCGCCGTGAAGGTGAAGTGTGTCTTTGTTATATACTTGTAGCAGCAAGGCTTTACAGGTTACAAGTATAGTTTCATTACTCCCGTTATATTCGGCATAATCCCCTTTCATTATAATATTATCGGTTGTATCAACCAGCGAAAAATTGTTTAATATCTGCCCATACTCTTTTTCCCGATCATAATAAATATAGTCACCGCTTAGGCTGTCGCCTTTTTTATTAAGTATATAGGGTTTCTGTGAAAATTGGCAATAATTCTTTTCCGTATTGTAATACCCTTTTTCGCAATACATAAAATCACTTTTGCTGGTAATTCTAGTCGGCCCTATAAAATTGGCAACACGGCTTTGAGGGGCATATAGCATGGTATCGCACCGGATAACATATTTTGGATTGACGAGCACAACGTGTTCTTTGAAATAGCACATTTTTTGTTCCGTATTATAAATTCCAATTGCGCTTGTCAATGTATTATTGCTATCTACAATAGTTCCTCCGTCCCAGTAATTCACTGCATGCGCATTAATATCATAAAGCAAATGTTTGGTGGTTAAGGTCATGCCTTTACGCACGCATTTTATAGTTTTGCCATATACTTCCGTAACACGCGTGCTCCCATCGTAATGCAATGAATCGCCGTAAAGGTCCATCGTATCCTTGCGCGTCATATGCACATGCCCAAATGCCCGGAAAGAATTATCGGAATAGAAATAAGCGCTGTCGGAATATAGTGTTGTGCTGTCGTCGGCAAGTTCTACATTACCGATAAGCCGCTGCGCACCATCTCCAAGCCGCTTGTCATATTCGCCGCTATTGGCGTGAACAAGCTGTATGGTGCGCTTTTGTTGGGAATAAGTTGAGAAACACAAGCAAAGCAGAAAAGATAATAAAAAAATCTTACGAATAAAAATGATCGGTCTATTTTCTGTTTTCATTTGGTGCCGGTATCACCTGATGAGTGTTTGATTTCGTTCGGGACCCATGGAAATAAGATTTATTGGAACACCCACAGATTCTTCTATAAAATGGATATATTGTTTAAGTTCCTCCGGTAGTTTGTCGTAAGAACTGATGTCGGTAATATTTCCCCAGCCTTTGAATTTCCTGTATACCGGTTTTAAATTCGCCGCGCCTAAATCATAGGGTACCTGATCGGTTAGCTTTTCGCCTATCAAATAATGCGTGCAGACTTCTATCTCGTCAAACGAATTGAGTACATCCGTTTTCATCATATTGAGGCAGGTAACTCCGTTAAGTATTATAGCCCGTTTCAATGCAGGAATATCAAGCCATCCGCATCTTCTTCTCCGTCCGGTAGTAGAACCAAATTCCTTTCCTATTGTACACATTTTGTCGCCAAATTCATTTAGCTGCTCCGTAGGAAAAGGACCGGACCCTACGCGGGTGCAATAGGCTTTAAAAACGCCAACTACTTCGCCAATGGCGGATGGGGCCAAACCCAGCCCAATACATGCCCCGGCGCATGTGGTAGAAGAAGAAGTAACAAAAGGATAGGAACCGAAATCAATATCGAGAAGGGAGCCTTGTGCACCTTCGGCTAATATTTTTTTCCCTGCTTTTAAGGCATCGTTCAACAAATATTCGGTGTCGGTGCAGCGCAGTGTACGTATAAACTCTATGCACTCCATCCATTTTTTTTCATCTGCGGCTAATTTTGCTGCATCGTAAGTAAATCCGGTTGCTGTTGCAAGCATCTGCTTGTGCTTTTCCACTAAAAAGCCATACCGTTTATTAAAATCAGGTTCTAAAATATCGCCAATGCGTAAACCATTCCGCCCTGTCTTGTCCATATAAGCCGGACCAATTCCTTTCAGTGTAGAACCTATTTTCTCTTTCCCTTTCAGTGCTTCTGAAGAGGCATCCAGCAAGCGGTGCGTGGGTAATATCAGATGTGCACGGGTAGAAATAACTAACTGTTTGCAAATATCAATGCCCAAGGCTTCAATTCCTCTTATTTCTTCCAGAAAACTTATGGGATCAATAACTACCCCGTTACCAATTACATTTAATATGTTTTTGTTAAAAACACCCGATGGTATGGTATGAAGCACGTATTTCACGGTGCCAATTTCCAAGGTATGCCCGGCATTGGGCCCCCCCTGAAAACGGGCTACAATATCATACTTCGGGGCAAGCACATCCACCACTTTGCCTTTACCTTCATCGCCCCATTGCAAACCTAATAAAATGTCAACTTTCATGATTGAAAAAAATATTGCTCAAATTAAATGAAAAATTATTTATTCGGATTTAAGCCTTTCAATGGCTTCATCTACCGAGGGTAAAATATGGAATATGGTGTCCAGCTTTGTAACCACCAGCAAGTCCCTCACTTTTGCCGAAAGGCTGCAAACCGATACATCGCCTCCTACATTGCGTGCCTTGGTGAGTATATTCACCAATACATTAAGCCCGCTGCTATTCATATAACGCAACCCCGCCAGTTCAAGCACAATGTGTTTTTTTCCGGAGGAAATCAATTTGTCAATTTGCTCCATAAGTCCGGTGGTCTGATTTTTATCAATTATTTCACCTTCCAGTTTAAAAATGGTAATCCCCTTCTGATTCGATGTAGTGTAGCTAAATGTCATTTGGACTATAATTAGCGTGCAATATAATACACTTTTAAGAAAGCATGTAAGTTTCTGAATAACTTTTCACAAAAATATCAATTGCTTGCTATCTGCCACTTCAACCGTATCATAAGAATTGTTAAGAATATTCCTTTTCTTTAAAATCAGGTGCCCTGTGGCATTTACACCGTTAATTTGGCCCTGTATAATTTCATCCTTAAAATTAAAATCGCTCCAAATGCCCTTCCTGTAAAGTAAATTATGATATGCCTCGTCTATTTGCTGGTAACCGGTAGCACGTAAATCGAGATATTGCTTTTCAATGAAAGAACAAAGTTGCATTAAACAGTCTTCCAGGTTAAACTCCTTACCTGTAAGCATTTTTAGGGATATGGGATTAGGCAATGAAGGGTCAAAAACCATTTGGTTAACGTTTAAACCTATGCCAACCACCGAATATTTAATGGTTGACTGTTCCAGAACATTTTCAATGAGAATACCGGCAATTTTGCAATTTTTAACATAAATATCATTAGGCCATTTAATACTAACATCCGTATGATTTTCCAGACAATGCGATATAAAACCGGCAACACCCAATGCAATAGCCTTGGTGAGTTGAAATTGCCGATCAATGGGAAGAAAATGAGGACGCAAAATGACGGAGAACGTAAGATTGGAGCCGGGTTCACTGCTCCAAGCAGTACCCCGCTGACCTCGTCCGGCGAACTGCTCTTTAGCCCAAACAACATACCCTTCGGCGGGAGAAGATTCCCGTATGAGGTCAAAAGCGAAACTATTGGTAGAGTTCACTTGCTCTAACATTTTGATTGGATGCCCTATGAATAAAGTTTGTAGCCTCATTTTGAAGTATAAAATTAATAACTTTGCAGTACTAAACATAATACTTTTTGAAAGGACAAGTTAAAATCACTAAAAAAAGCGGAAATAAAAAAGCGCAGAAAGCAGCAGAAAAAATAACTCCTGTTCAAGTAAAAGATGCTGTTATACGCAGCATGGCAGATAAAAAAGCTAAAAATATTGTCTGTATGAACATGGGGAAGGTAAAGAACAATATTTGTGATTTTTTTGTTATTTGTGAAGGCACTTCATCTGTACAAGTTAATGCGATAGCGAAAGCGATAGAAGAAGAGGTTTATAATTTAACCGGAGAATATGCCTACCATAGCGAAGGACACGAAAATGCCGAATGGATTTTGCAGGATTATGTGGATGTAGTGGTGCATGTTTTTCAACCCCAGACAAGAAGTTTTTATAACCTGGAAGAACTTTGGGGTGATGCAGAAATAGAAGAAGTTATGGTTGAACCGCAATACAAAAGAATGTAAGCAATGAGCGAAAACGAACAAAAACCTCAGCCACCGGCTGATAATAGCAATAACCCGCTGAAGAAGCTTAAAAAGCCTCTTCCCAATAAGCCCTTTAAGCCTAAGTTCAATTTTTACTGGGTATATGGCATCATCTTGCTTGCCTTTGTTATAGCAGAAGTGGTGGGCAATATGAATGTAACTACCCAGGAAATGAACTTTCCTTCTTTTGTAGAAAAGGTTTTGTCACAACATTATGCTTCTAAAATTGTAATAGTTAATAATGAAGAGGCTGATATTTACCTTACTCCTGCGGCGCTTACACAGCCCCAGTTTAAAGATGTGGCCCATAACCCCGGTCCCCAGTACGATATTAAAATAATCAGCGGAGACAGTTTTATGCAAATGCTTAATGATGCGCAAAAAGACTTTCCTGAAAACGAAAAAATATATCCTGAAAAAGATACCCGTACCGATTGGAGCAACTATATTTCCTGGCTGCTGCCCATTGGATTAATGGTAATCGTTTTCATGTTCTTAATGCGAAGAGTGGGCGGTGGCGGTGGCAACCAGATATTCAGCATAGGCAAATCAAAAGCTACGTTGTTTGACAGGGACACGAATGTAAATATTACGTTCAACGATGTGGCCGGCCTGGAAGAAGCCAAAGTGGAAATAAAAGAAATTGTAGACTTTTTAAAAACCCCTCAGAAATACGTTGCACTTGGTGCAAAAATCCCCAAGGGCGCTTTGCTGGTAGGTCCTCCCGGAACAGGCAAAACTCTTCTTGCAAAAGCTGTGGCAGGCGAAGCTAAAGTTCCATTCTTCTCCCTGTCGGGCTCCGACTTTGTGGAAATGTTCGTGGGCGTTGGCGCTTCCCGTGTACGCGATTTATTCAGGCAGGCAAAGGAAAAAGCTCCCTGTATTATTTTTATTGATGAAATTGATGCCATTGGAAGAGCCCGGGGCAGAAATGTGGCTCAAGGCTCCAATGACGAAAGAGAAAATACCCTCAACCAGTTACTCACCGAAATGGACGGGTTTACCAATACAAGCGGCATTATTATTTTGGCAGCTACTAACCGCGCCGATATTTTAGACCGGGCTTTATTAAGACCGGGTAGGTTCGACAGGCAGATTTATGTTGACATGCCCGACCTGATAGAAAGAAAAGATATTTTCAAGGTTCACTTGAAACCATTGAAAACAGATACAAGCATTGATATTGATTTTCTGGCCAAACAAACACCGGGATTTTCAGGTGCCGACATTGCCAACGTATGTAATGAAGCAGCCCTGATAGCTGCACGCAGCGATAAAAAAGCCATTGGCAAACAAGATTTCCTAGATGCAGTGGATAGGGTTGTAGGCGGATTAGAGAAGAAGAACCGACTAATTTCCCCGTCCGAAAAGAAAGTAATTGCATTCCACGAAGCAGGGCACGCTGTAGTAAGCTGGTTATTGGAATATGCCCACCCTTTAGTAAAAGTAACCATTATCCCGCGTGGCAAATCCCTTGGAGCAGCCTGGTATTTGCCCGATGAACGTCAAATTACCACTACCGAACAAATGATGGATGAGATGTGCGCAGCCTTAGGCGGCAGGGCAGCAGAAGAAGTAATGTTTGGAAAAATATCAACCGGCGCTTTAAGCGATTTGGAAAAAATTACCAAGCAGGCTTACGCCATGATTATGTATTACGGCTTGAATAAAAAAATTGGGAATGTAAGTTTTTATGATTCCAGCGGAAACAGTGAATATAACTTTACAAAACCATACTCTGAAAAAACCTCTCAGTTAATTGATGAAGAAGTGACTTTGATGATTGAAGATGCCTATATAAAGACGAAAGAATTAATAAAGACGCATCAAACCCAACTTATAGAAGTAGCGCAGCAATTGCTCGATAACGAAGTGATTTTTAAAGAAGATTTGGAAAGGATAATCGGCAAACGCCCTTTTGAAAAAGAAGAATCACAGCCTATGTCGCAGCACAAGAAAATTTTTGCGAACGGCGATCCAAGTCTCGCAACTCCGCCAAGTACAAATGGATCAGTCAATGGGGCTGATAAATCACTTCCGCCACAGGTATTAGTTGTGGAAGAGCAGGAAATATCGGAAGAGCAGCTTAAAAAGGAAGAAGCGGAAAGGGATATGGAAAAAGCCAAGAAAGAGCTGGAGAATCAAAAAAATAAACCTGAATCACCAAGCGCTACCTTATTCTAATGAAAGATAATACATCCAAGGAACAGGTTTTAAAAGCAGTGCGCAAAGCGCTTATCCATAAATCGGAAGTAGATTATTCGGCTTCCGAATCGGACACCGAAATATATACCACACCGGCAGAAGAATCCCTTGAATTATTATTTGCTAATGTCTTTCGTTCTCTAAAAGGCAATTTTGTTTTTTGTGAAAAGAAAGAAGACTTCGCTAAAATGATGACTTCTCTTATTCAGGAACACAAATGGGATAATCTTTTCTGCACTGAACCTGAAATTATGGCCATGCTCGAAAAGGGTGGAATATCATTTCTTTCAAGCGAGAAGGATTTTCTATCTGCCAACGTAGGAATTACCCTTTGTGAGTTTTTAGTGGCAAGAACAGGCAGCATAATCGTAAGCTCACGCCAAAAATCGGGCAGGCGGCTTCCCGTTTATTCCAACATACATATTACGGTAGCCTATACCTCACAATTGGTTTATAATTTGAAAGATGCTTTCAGGGAACTGAAAAAAAAATATGAACCCGGTTTCCCCTCTCAGGTTACTACTATTACCGGGCCCAGCCAAACGGCTGATATTGAAAAAACACTGGTAAACGGTGCGCATGGCCCCAAGGAAGTGTACCTGTTCCTAATAGACGGTAACTCTTAAGTTTCTTTACCATGAGTAACTTCCTGAAAAGAACCATAACAGGAGCCATTTTTTTGGTTGTTATGATTGGAGGTATCATCTGGAATTTTTATTCCCTTGCCGGTTTATTCTTTCTTATTTCCATGTTGGGGTTAAATGAGTTTTACCATTTGCTTATTAAATCGGGGCATGAGCCCCAACGCAAATTAGGACTGCTCTGCGGTGGCACCATCTTTTTATTAATTGCTTTTTCTAAGCTTGTCGGCGAACAACCTGCTTTGTATTTATCATTTGTCCTTATCTCCTGTATTTTCTTTGCAGAGCTATACCGGAATAAACAAACCCCCTTTCAAAACATTGCCTACTCCCTTATCGGAATTATTTACATAGTAATACCCTTTGCCTTATGGGTAAGCTTTTTGAAAAGCTATAGTTCATCTGTTGGTGTTTATAATCCACATTTTTTACTGGGCTTTTTCTTCCTTTTATGGACCAACGATACCGGAGCATATTTAGTTGGCAGGGCCATAGGGAAACATAAATTGTGGGAGCGCATCTCCCCAAAAAAAACCTGGGAAGGATTTTTCGGCGGCTTAATTTTGAGCATAGTAGTCGGGTATGTGATCTCCTTATTTTACCCTGAACTTCACTATATTTTATGGATGGTTATGGCAGTAATTGTCAGCTGTGCCGGCAGCATGGGCGATTTGGTGGAATCGGCCTTTAAAAGAAGTATTGATGCCAAAGATTCAGGAAGTATTTTACCCGGACATGGTGGCATATTAGACCGCTTCGATGGAGTGTTTCTCTCCACCCCTTTTGTACTTGTGTTATTGCAATTGGTACAAACGGTAAATGATTTGATGCATAATTAGCGCATCTTATTTCTGGACAACTACTTTCCCTTCTCCAATTAAAGTTCCATCCTCATTCATTACCCTGTAAAGATAAATACCGTTGGGTTGATTACTCATATCTACTGTATTGTCACCCTGAGCGGAGTGAAGGGTCTCAGTTAATACTTGTTGGCCTAATATATTATACACCTTTATTACTGGCAAAGATTCTTCGCTCTGCTCATAATGACAAGTAAGTGTAAAAATGCCAGCGGAGGGATTTGGATAAGCAGTTATTGAGCCTACGCCCGAAATTAAATTATTAATACCCAAACCAGCTTCTTTAAACTTATAAATAACCCCTCCATTATTTGGACCACCCCAAGTTGCCATTCCATATAACATTTTTCCATCATTTACTACTCCATTTGGATATTCTCCGGTTGTAACGTCAAAATTATATAAATCTGTATATGAAGTCCCATTGGTATCAATAGAGAAAATAACTCCTGAATTATTTGCTCCTCCATTACCCGCTGTGCCATATAACATGCCTCCTATGAGTGTTAAAGATATTGAACCAGGAAATGCACCATCCGCCGTATTGAAATCAAATAAATCCTTATACATGCTCCCATCCGTATCGATGGAAAAAATGCAACCACTATCATGAGCTCCTCCCCAATTTGCTATTCCATATAATTTACTTCCAACTATTGTCAAGTTGCCAAGGGGATATGAACCATTTATTGTATCGAAATTTAACAGTACTTTATAATTGCCTCCATTTGAATCTATTGAAAAAACAACACCACATCCATGTGTTCCACCACCATCCGTCATTCCATAAAATTTATTCCCTATCAAAATTAAGCTGCCCTTTGGATACCCACCATTAGAATTATTGAAATTAAATAGGACATTGTATCCGTTCCCACTGGTATCTATGGAGAAAATACACCCGTAATTATACCCACCTCCTCCGGAGGTCATCCCATATAATCTGCTTCCTGAAATGATTAATGAGCCATTAGGATAATTATTTGTCCCATAAAAATCATACAGGTCCTTAAATCCATTGCCATTTGAATCTATTGAAAAAATGTTACCTACTCCATAGGTCCCGCCATCGGTCGTCATACCAAACAGTACATTACCTGAGAGCGTTAAGTAGCCATTTGGATCTGAACCATTTGTACCATTAAAATCAAATAAATCTTTACTATTATTTCCGGCAGTATCAATAGTAAAAATGTTACCTACAGAAGCCCCCCCAAATAATGTCATTCCAAATAACTTGCCTCCTGAAATAGTCAGTGTGCTTCCCGGAAAATAACCAAACGGATTATTGAAATTTAAGATTACAGAATATTGGCCTTTAATAATTCCAAAACATAGCAACCCAAAAAGTAATAAATAATACCTTTTCATACCGTAAATATAGCAAATCTATTGTATCATAAATGCCTCGCACTTGCCACCCATTTGCATTGCACGAAATTTATAGCGAAATATTTCCCTTTCGCCATAATATATAAAATTAATTCTACTGCCTTGATATTCAACTTGTACTGAAAGATACATTACTACCTTCGATATAGATAAATCGAAAAAACTGTCGCATATCGTCGCATATAAATTTGCAATAATTCAGTGTAAAAAAACAGAAAACAGTTGCAGCCCTATACTTAGGCGTTCACCAATTGGGCTTTTTTAGCCTGTATGGTTTTAATAAGGGAATTGAGAATATACCGGCCATCGGTATTGCCCAGGTATTCATCCGAAGCTCTTTCCGGATGGGGCATCATGCCAAAAACGTTTTTCGCTTCATTGCAAATACCGGCAATGTTTTCAAGCGATCCATTCGGGTTCGAATCGGCTGTTATTTCGCCTTTTTCATTGCAGTATTTAAAAATAACTTGTCCGTTTTTATTCAGTTTTTCAAGCGTGGCGGCATCAGCATAGTATCTGCCTTCTCCATGCGCAATAGGGATAGTCAGCACCTTTCCTTTCGGAATTCCACCGGTAAGCGCGCTATCATTATTTTGGGCTATCAGATATACATTCTTGCAAGTATAGTGCCTGCCCGAAGCCGGTTGCGTATTCAAAAGTAAAGCACCGGGCAAAAGCCCTGCTTCGCATAATATCTGAAACCCATTGCAAATACCCAATACATAACCCCCATCTCTGCTAAAGGATGCCACTTCATTCATAATAGGCGCATATTTTGATAAGGCACCCGCCCTTAGGTAATCGCCATAGGAAAATCCTCCGGGCACAATAATGGCATCACAGCCTTGCAGGTCGGTGCTTTTGTGCCAAAGCGGAACAGCCTCCTGTTTGAATATATTTTTAAGGGTATAAATAGCATCGTGGTCACAATTGGAACCGGGGAGAACAACTACACCAAACTTTAACATTTCGCTATGATTTTATGATACAAAGATAGGCTAAAAAAACATGCTGATTATTACTCCCGCTAACAAAGAAAGAAATAATAATTCCGGTATGAATTTGGCTTTCGTTTTCAAAAAATAAACGGATGCAATAAAAGAACCCGGTAAAGCAAGGATGGAAAGAGCCCTCGAATCTTTTACGGGACATATTAACACGGATATTAAGGCAATAAGCATGAACCATATTATTAGCGTCCAGAATTTTTGTGTTTTAACAACATTATCCATTATTTTATTTATGTAAAACCAAAAACTTCTCAGGACAATTATGCCTATTATAACTATAATGGTACTTTGTTCCCATGAAAATGAAAAATGAATAGCATGGTATTGAAACTCA
>Ga0302191_10000380_pt1 | contig 28031 bp, 24 predicted proteins | sample II_Bog_E3_1_FD_198775 | JGI IMG/M metagenome (GOLD analysis project Ga0302191, IMG submission 198775) | Peat permafrost microbial communities from Stordalen Mire near Abisko, Sweden - II_Bog_E3_1 | ecosystem: Environmental > Terrestrial > Soil > Wetlands > Peat | place: Sweden: Abisko...
CAACGAACTGTATCGGTTTGTTGGGTGCTATCTTTTTGGTTGTTTTTTTGATGGTGTGTACTGTTTTCTTTTTAGGTTTCATGGCTAGCGACTTTATTTATCGAATATAATAACTACTAAGTCATTAGCGATTCAATTTTATCATAGTATATACGGCTACTAACAAAAGAAATCAAGAACGGCAACACTAGAATTTTATGATGGTAGTAATAAAATTTATTTAGCTATAATAATATTGTTCGCCATCAACTTTAGCATCATTCAAGCCAAATGCAAGTGGCAGGTTTGCAGGCAAAAGTGGCTTATTTTATATTACTCAAAGCAGAATAGTTTCTCTTCTAATTTTATAAAGAACAGCCTTCATCTTTGAAGTCCTCCCGAATTCATATCGTCATCGTATACAGATACCTTCACCCTAAACTTATGATTTTGCAACCCTTTATAATTTTATGCTGGAATGAATAATAATAGCCTTAGCTACGAATAGGACCATGACACTTATGATATAGGCATCACTGAGAATCATTAAAAACGCTTCATCGGCAAATTATTGTCAAAATATGAACGTAAGAAAGAAATTGACGACGAGCAGGACTTGCTCATTGCCAGGAAGAAGATAATATACCCCGGAAATTCTCTTAATTACTCTCAGATTTACAGTGATATTCGTATCAGTCGCAACCAAAAGGTATCCTCCATCAAACAGCCTGACAATTAACGAAAAAATACAGTAGAGCAGTCAACCAAAAGGATCATCAATCAGTCAAATCAAGAGATAAATCCTAGCCTTGCCTACTTCCCAAAGAGTTTACCCAAAATAATGAGGAATTCCAAAATCAACAGTCGATTTGATCCACCTCGGTGGGATAAAAACGCCAGTGAAAGTTAAATCGCAGTCGGAGAGCAGGAGGGAAGTCGGGAGATACGACAGAAGGCTTTTAGTATCAGCCATTATGATATTTATAAACCCAAGATGGAGGGACAAATAGGTGCATCTCTGAAAGATTAGGAAAGAAGCTGCAAGGATAAGGAGGAGCAAAGTTTTATTAAGAATAGTAGTTATATTAGCAGTTCCAATGAGGAAGAGCCTGAGGAGTTGAAGGTAAAATTCTAATAAACTGAAAAGGATATACTTGAACCCAATTAAAGCCCGTTTTAGTCCTCAGTGAATAGCTGCTTGCTCAAAAAGGAATTTTTGCAAGCGGAAAAGCCGGATACTACGATCAAACAGCTGGATGAGGAGTAAATAAAGGTGGAAAGCAAGATAGGAAGCATCCGGAAGACGAGAGAAGTGAAAGAGAGTATGAAGGAATGTCTGCTTAAGATTGAGTAAAAGGTGAGAGAAGAAGTCGCTGTCAAAACTGAATAGGATGTCATTAGTGGCAAGCCTTCCCTTCTGAAAGACAGGAGTGAATAGATTAATAGAGTGGTTGAAGCCAATAATTTCTTCTTGGAAAGACAGAATCGTTCGCAAGTATAAATTTCAAGCAAACACGACTCATCAAACAAATTAAAAGTCGTAGCGAAAGAGCACCACTCGTAAGTTGAGATACCAAACAAGGATTATTCACCGAACAAATAAAAAGCAGTCGTGAAGGAGCATCGCTCGTAAATCGAGATAGTAAGCAAAGACCACTCACCGAATAATTAAAAAATAGTAGTGAAGGAGCTATTCAAATAACCCATTCATGATCAGAAGTCCAATAGTAAAGGCAAGGACGATTCGCTCAGCAAATAACAGTCCATGGTAAAGGACCTATTTTAATAGCCTTTACAATCGAAAGAGGCCAACCATAAAGAACACCATATTGATAGACATTAACAATTTAGTCCAAAAATTAAAGAAATGGATGCAGCAACAAAAAATAATTTAAGCCCAAACGACTCCTTTCACAGCTTTAACGTCGATGATTACACCAAAGTGCATGAAATACTCAAAAACATCCAATTTGCATTGAAAACTCCACAGATTGATGTTCACTCCCTCATAAAGTAAATAAAACGTTATCTATAAATAATCGCCAGTGGTGGACTCGATCACGTGGACGGTTACGACATGCCTTTGCATCGCTTAAAAATCATCAAAAATGCGCTTCTCTACGAACGAATCGCAATTGTAATCATCTCCCTATCCTTCGCTGTAAAAAAGATGCGGTAGACTCTGAAGTACCTCATAAATCTGATAATCTACACCACCAACAGCAACCTCATCATCCTAAAAATCCTGCAGAGCTGTCAGATTACCAGCTAGAGCAATAAAAACCCCCTCTTCGCAAAGTCAGATCGACTGGTTCTGAAGAGACACTTCGATACAGTTCGCAACAATAGCGATGTGATCTTGGACGCCATCTTCAAAATATCGAAATATTAGTAATCTTTCCACGAATCCTTCAAGGACATCTTTAAATCAATCGGAAAGAACAGCCTCGAACAGACCTTCTATAACGTTTTGGAGTTCTTTGCCTTTTTCCTGTGTGTCTCAGATCTGCATAATACCATTCCATTTCTTGCAGTTGCGCCTAACCCCTATATGAGAGAAACTATCGATAAAAGGCCAACATTGGTCATCGATGTGATAGAAATATTCTGCCATGGAACGAGAAAATCAAAAAGTCACGTGTTTAGACCCTATACTGAGCACTTTCTGAACGAGATGTCACAGTATTATGAACTAGTATCCTTTACTGGCGCCTATCCCAACCAAATCGATCGGGTCATCGACATCCTAGACCAGAAAAAACACATTAAGCACAGACTGTATCGTCATCATACGCTAATAGTAGTCTCCATGTTATTTAGAAAAATAATAGTTGCTATAAAGACACTGAAAGAATAGGCAGGGATTTACGAGGTTTGATACTGTTGGATTCATAGATTAACTTCCTGTATGGAGAGGTAAACAATACGATCCTCATCCCAAACTGGCGAGGAAGTAAGAGCGATACCACCCTCGCTGAACTGTGCCCTATCCTCGCCGCGATTTCCATCAAACACTTGGACTGTCGATAGGCCACTAAAAAGATTTACGAGCAGCAGTTAAAGAACGAATCAGCGGGGATAAAATACCTTAATTTTGGATTGAATTTATAATGACTTCTTTTTACTCGATTAAAATAAACTATAATCAAAGCCTGTAGTTCAACAGCATATGGTCTTAGAGTGGTAAGCCCACTAACACTCTGATCAGGTTCTCGATGCATGTTCTTTGCCGAGTTAATGAGTTAATGACTGGTCCCTTGGATTCGGGTGCTTTGGTGAGGTATCCTAGGAAACTAACAACTCCCTCCAGCTTTTGCCAATCACTTTCAGTTCTTTTATACCTGATTCTGGTCATAAGCTCACTGAGCACAATTAGATCGATGATGACTCCGGCCGCCAAGAGACTGTCCTCACACACGTTATAGCAAACAAAAGAATGCTCTCCTCCCATAAAAATTTCACTGTTGTACTCATCTATGGCCTTTTTAGAGTCTCCAGCATTAGGAACATACTTGATGACCACTGTATGGTCTGGGTAGCTGCTAGGATTGCGGGGATCATACATTAGTGAATTTTAAAGCATATCCTTAATGCATTCTGACTTGGATGCTTCTTTAGACTTGAACTGTTTTTATGAGGCCAAATTCTTGCCATCATTATTACCTAGATGATTGTAGGACACACAAGATTTGGGTTTTATCCCTGCTGTAGTCAAAAAATCAATGAAGGAAGTTTTGAACTTAGTCTGCCCAGTCTTGAAGTCGTTGCCTATCAAAACACTGTCTTTGAAAGGAGTATCCTTCAGTCCTTTAACAAAGGTATTTTGAGGAGATCCGTTGATGAACACACAGCCTTATTGGATGGAAGCTAGGGCGAAAATGGTGGAAGGGGCAATTTAAGGGTGGTTGATATCTATAGCATTCATCAAATTATTGTAAGTATCGTTTATTCCTTAAATCTAGAGGGCATATCTTTAGGTGTTGGCACTCCAAAGCACAATCACAGTTGAAAGGCCCTTCTCCTTCTTAAAAGTGGCAATGTCATTGCGAATGGTGTTCAAATGCTCCCTTTTATCGTTCCCGGGCAGGAGATTGTTAGCACGATCTTATTGATTGCTGGCAATGAAGTCAGGATAGTAGATGGATTTCATTGGCCTGTAATCTTTCATGAGGGGTTAGAGTTTAAGCTGCAAATCATAGTCAAAGACTTTAGCTCTTTTCATTGCCGCAGCCAAATCCTAAGAATTAATGTCCCACCCCGTAACCTCAAGTTGGGTGGGATCCACTAAGGGGATAACGTCCTTAATCTTCATCCATATCTCCCCGTCTTCTGAATCAGCAACTTTCATGGTTGAGCACTGAGTCATGGATCCTAGCATATTGGCTGTTTGCTTTCCATCTTTTGTATTCCAAGATAGATTATCCCGATTGGCCATAATACCTCCAATTATGGTAGTTCCATTATTGCCTCCCATACCCACAATCATAAGACCAACTTTATTGATGATCTTAGATGTTTAGAAGGAGTAGTCTGTTTTTTCAATTTTAACTACATTACCCAGTTGAGAAGGGATTACTTTGACCGTTTGGTGTTGGTAATGTGAGAAGAGCTTATCTTAGGTGTGTTGTACTCCTTCACTCTCCACTGTGAGACTCATTTTAATGCTGTTGATAGGATATGGATCCTTGGCCACAAATAGAGTTAATTGTTGTTGATATGGCGACATCTAAACAACATTGCGCAATATATAAAAGCAACAATCATATCATAGAAAGTAGGGAAGGATGCTGTCATAGTGGATCTTTTTGCGGTCCGTCTACTACGAAGGGCCAAATTTTATAAAGGAATGCTGCTCACTGCTCTATACTTTCATTACTGAAGCGTCGTTGCCACATCGGTAACAGTAGTTGGGAGCAGACCAGAGCGTAACAAATGATTTTCCATCAAAGTTATAGATGTACCCCTCCTCGACTAGCTGGTGTGCCCTCACAATAGTCTGAATCTCATTCATATCTAAGAACTCCTTAACTACATGCTTGCTAAAAAGATAGCCAGCCCCTCGATTGTTAACTGCCCAACCCTCATGGTCACTTGGATCGGGATCGGACCACACCAAGTCGCACATCGGACCTGATTCTGGTATATTTCTGAGTCTATCGATTGCGCTAATTTCATCAATAAATGGTAGTTCCGGTGATAAACCGCCATGTATGCATAAGATACCCCCATCGATGACTGCAGCTAGAGGAAGGTAAGTAAAGACCTCAATGATGCTGTTCCAAACTGTTGGATTCCCATACTTTTTCATCACCTCATCATAGAAGCCATAAGTCATGGTGAGGGCTGCTGTTTAGTGATTGCCCCGTAGAAGTACATAGGCATTGGGATTCAGTACTTTCATTGTTAGCAGATAGCAGATTGTCTCAACGGAGTGGTATCCACGATCGACATAATCTCCTAAAAACACGCAGCTGCTTTAAGTAGGTACTGTTTAAACCAAATTTTACTTACTTCGTTCATCATCTTTAAAAAATCGAAGAACTGACCGTGCACATCACCCACCAAGTATTGAGGAGCCTGTACTTCGACCACGTTCGGCTCCTGTATCAACACTGCGATGACAAGGGTGGCGAGGTGATCAACCTCTTTCTCTGTAAGGAGTTCGCCCCTCTCGAGTCTGGCTTTGAATTTATCGATGATCATTTATAACCCTATAATTAAGCGCAGTACAATCATTTTATTTACCATACTATCAAGATTTGATATGGACATTCAGGAGGAGAGGTACCGCAAGATAATCAACGAGTACCGGTATCCCTTTACAAATCTAATCAGCGAATACCCCATCCAAAACAGTAGGGAGGAGGGCAAAGGCTCGCGAAACCTAAAATATATAGTTAACAAAGCTGTCCTCGCCTCTAAATTTCCCTACTACAACCCTATTTACGAAGGTACTGTCGAGTAAATTAAAAGCAATCTTGGGGATAACGACCCTGAAGTCAAAACTCTGGCCGTACGGTTGATGAGGGTATTGCCTTTCCTGTACCGCATCAAACTAATTTAAACATGCTAAAATGTAGATCCTTCTAATGTAGTAAATCACAAACGCAATACTCGCCACTCAAAAGAGGGACAAAGACATGATAAACAACCCTTACGGATACGAATGCGCAGCTGATTTCTCATAATTCCTGCTGTCTGTGTTCGAGCTGACCACCCAAAACGAAGACATCTACTTCGACGTCAACCAACGCATAATTACAATATTTTCCCGCTTTTTCTAAAGCAGTATTCAAATGAACGATAAAAATCTGCTGCGCAACGGCTGTGAAGTCCTCAGGAACATCTTCTGGTATTTCGGTGTCAACACAAGCAAACGCATGGATTACGTTGAAAATAAGCTTGTATCTAAACTTATCTCCACATTCATACCCTACTCCTCCTTCGTTAATAAGCAGGAATCAATGAACTCCACACTCACTAGTAACTATAGCGATCGGGCTAAAAACAACTCCAAATTGCTTAATCTCATCAATCGATGCCGTTAGTTTGAAGCCCGCATTCGTGCTCGTCAACTCTACGGTTTCTGCTGTCTGCTGAGCTATCTGCCTCAACTGGACTATGAAATAATGGACGTCTTGGTCAAGTAAATCTTTTTGATCTTATAAAACATATCGGAGTGTGATGTGTCACTGGAATGCTGCAGCTGCCTCGCAGCCCTCGTTTCTCAGGAGCAGGCTTACTACACTCGTAACTACATAATAAAGAAATGGTACTTGCTGCTGTCGTAAATGCCTTACAAAAAGTAGTATCTCTAATATTATGTTTTCTTGCTGGAAATAACCAATTGCCGATTGTACTAAATCCCTCATAAATTGAAGTATGCTCTCTCGATAAACTTCCTATAGATGACCCACAATATTCAGCAGCAGTACACTCGGTTTATCATCTACACCAAATCCTGTAAGAACATCATCCAAATCAGTCGTAAATCCTACAAACGCATGAAGGATTGCCATTTGTTGCTCAACATATTCAACTACACTTGGTTTATCGATCGTATCAACCAAGAGAGTGACCTCTTCAAATCAGAGTTTCTTATTTCCCTACTGCATGCCTTCGCAGAGGAGGTAGAAATTCCGTCGAAGTGCTAGGTTATTGATTTGATCGATCTTTGCCACCGTTTAATCGACTGGAAATGCACCTCAAAATAATAGACGCACATTCCTACTCTAAAATTTTCGTTTGACATGTACCTGCATTTCCTGCAAGCGACCTGCATCTACCTCTAGAACAGCATTGAAAACACCATAATCGAGCTGATAAACCGTTGCAACGAACCCAGTATATACTTCCTCTTCAAATTCAAACTCATAGCCACCCTACTCTCCCTGCCATGGTACCAAGCCAACTTCAAATACCTTCAGACTGCCAAACTCAATTTTCAGTTCATCCAAGACGAGATTCGCGTGGTGATGATGCCCAAGAATCCTAAACCCATCTTTCTGTTCGACTACAGTCTCACTTACGATGGTTAGATCGAGTCAAGGAAATAGATCGAGTACATTAAGATCATCATGAATCTCCTCCAGGAAATACCACGCATTCATTAGAACTTTGCTGAAGAGATTGACCTTATCATCATCGATTATCACAAGTATCTCAACAATCTGTAGCTCAAATAGGACTCAAACAAAGAACTGATAAACTGTCTGCAAACCCTATAGGCGGACTACTATCTCAATGAATGCCAAAAATATTTTCTGCTTTCCTTATTGGATAACAGTCTCAACATCAGATACATTAATCACTAAACCAATCTTTAAGATATTCTCCTCTACTCACACTGCTAGACGATTTAGTGCAAGGATGAGGTCAATATTTTCGGACCGATGTCGCCCGTACAACTCACCATCAAATTGCATCCGCACTCATCCTATTCTGTCGTTTATATACATGTGAAGAAGAATCAGTGGGTGCAGACGCAAAGTGAGATGAAACTTATCGTGTCTTCGGGTATAGAGAAGAAAGAAATACCGTTCGAATCGTCTATCCTGGAAATTAAGGTTGATAGGATAGGTTCACTCCATTTTGAAGTTTGGAAAGGGACTGACAATGATTTACTGCTCGGTTCAGGCAACTATCGAATCAAACGAAAGCTTCGTTGGAAAAAGCTGCCCCATCTCAAGATAATCGATGGTATCCGCACAAAAGCATACTTCAAATAAGTCTAACCTAACTGCCCAAGCGAATCCTATCTCTCATATTACTACGGCGAGCCCATTGTAATTCATATATTGAAAAGCCAAAACGAAGTAATCGTGAGTGTGAGCAATAAGTAGATGTGGAATGATATTAGGGAGGTGGTTCCTTCTCTCGTGCAGGAATTAGCTGGTGGAAGTGCGGAGTTGATACAGGAGGATGGTCTTGATTGATTGATATTGTTCATAATAATAAATAAACAGCTACATCAACGTTCATGAACAAGTTGCATAAAAACAAAGGGGATAGTGGGCAGTAGTGCCCTTTCATACACCCTTCCACCAATAAATCACCCCTCCGACGAAACAATATTGCGTCGCCTATCAATCCATCCAAATCTCCCATCAGACATCGCACTCCCACTAAAAATGTGTCGCCTATCAAAGCTCACCACCTGCTTCCGAACACCTTCCGTTTCATTCCGAACGTTTCTCCCCTCAAATAACGTAAAGGCGAGCTCTAAAATGACTCCTAATTTTCCAACGGAAAAAATCTAAAATATATTAACAACTACATTCCTGATAAACATTACTAGACCACCAAAAAAGATAGACACGGAGAATTCAATAAAAAGTCAGATAGGGGAGTGCCTGAAGACAATCGATTATTCAGCAAATTGGTAGGAAAATTGCACTCCGAAAAATATGCAGAGCCAAAGTCGAATTAGAGCTCATATAAGGCTAATGTGTTGGGGGATAACTCGGATAGTAAGAATAGGATGAAACTAACGGCGCCTAAAGCCGACAAGATATTTAAGAATTTAATCAATCAAGTCAAGACAGGGGAAACTAAGACCGAAATCAAGCCTCCGTCCTTGAGGAAAAGTAGGGATAAAAAAACATTCTAGGAAAGCTAGAATTATAACTGTCTAATCTACAAAACTAATAGCAAGCCCAAGCCTGATGAGCCCTACATCGAAGAATCTTAACTTCCCAAGCAACCTGAAGTGTTGATCAAAGCCCGTAAAAAATCATCGAAGTGTTCATAAAAATGGGCTCGTGAAGTGTGCAACTAAAACGAAGACTATACTGATTTTAATATTCTAATGCAGAAGATCGAGCAGGGTTACGAAGTGATCCATCATCCAACAATGGAAGATTCAGTTAAGATGTCAAGCCGCGTTCAGAATAGTCTAAGCATGGACCCATTCCTGTGAATAGAGTAATATTATGTGATTGCACATTTACCTTTGAAAGGGTGAATTCTTCTTTATATTTGGTTGTCTTATAAAAGATTAAATCTTAAGAGATAATATCTCGCATGGAGGACATTAGACATATCTAGAACCCTTTCCTCAAAATATTTAGCATCGTCAATGCCGATAGGACTCAGCTATATTCCCTGCTGCTCAAGCTATTGCGGCAGTTCTTCAACGACGTTAAACTACCCACTGTGGTCTGTATAAAATCAAAACCGGAAAAATCGGAAGATGACATCTCTGCATATACTGGAACTGCAGGTTATCTGATAATGCTCTTACGTCTGCATCGTTATTTTTCAAAGCCATCATAAACTTAGTCCGATATTTTTGCTTCCAAATCGCATATCGTAGGGGATGAGAACATTTCTCAGCTGACTGACGCCCTTTTCTACATCAAAATGGCTGAGGAACAATACGATCTGCTTGCTAAGTACATAGACAATCAGAAACCTGACAATCGGTGCTTCTCTTACTTCATGTCTCAAGTTTCCGTTTGGGTGTGTGGTATGCATATTGGGTTTATTAACAAAAATATCCCATTATTTAAAAGGAATTAGCAAAGAATTTATTTGTGCTTTGAATCTCTCAAAAAGAATTTGGCTAAAAATTATTGGGAGCTGCTGTATGGAGTACCTGGTTTTCTTTACGCGATTCTTGAATTGCAGAAAAGCTACGATCTGATTGAAAACTAGTTTTTTCGCACTCACTTCTCACAGATTTCCATAGAGTTGACTCATTTAATCATACGGGAAGGTATTAAGAATTATGAATAGCGAAAGAAGAGCAAAGTAAATGTCACAGCAAAACTGCCCGATGACTTTAGGCTGGTCTATTACTTCGGTAAAAAATAATATCTGGGAGGAGCTCACGGCCTTGGGGGTAACCTTAACATCATTCTGAGTTCGATGAAGCTGAATGATTTTAAGGATGAAACAGTTACTATGATGAACATCGTTAAAGGCTGCATTCAGTTTTTGCTTAAGCATCTTATCAATGGTAATTTTTCAACTCGAAGCGGATCTCAATCCGTTAAATTGGTCCACTTTTGTCATGGAGCATCGGGGATAGTTACCACTCTATGTAAATTCACAGATATGTTTCCCGAATTTGGCATATAGATTGGCCTAAAATAAGTTATCTAGACAAATCTCAATCATATATGGAAATTCGGAGTGCTTCGAAAAGGATTTGGGCTTTGCCACGGAATATCAGGCAATGCCTATGCCTTTATCTCCCCTTCTCTTCAGAGTGTCTTCCATGATAGGGTTTAATAATTTCGAAAGAAAGCACAGTTGTTCGCTTTACTGCATGAGTAGCAAGGCGTCATGAAATAGATTAGTGATTACAACTTCGAAGATAGGATGGTGGTTGGTAAAAGTGACTAGCCATACTCTCTAATGGTGGGCATTGCAGGTGATATCTGCTTCACAATGGACGTAATGTAGGGAACCGGATACTTCCCTGGCTACGATTTGTGAATGATATCTCATCTGAATGATTTTGCTGATTGTAACATCGAAATAGAATATTAATGATTTATGATAAAGCTCTACCTTATTATATATTCGACATAATGGAGGAGAATGCTGACAATACTGTGCTCATCTTCACCATCAACGGCATCAACTCCTTACTCGGCTGGAATGCAGTACTGGCAGCCTTGGATTACTTTAATGCCTCATTTTAGGGCTACAACATCTACTCGTTCCTGCCTGTGCCCCTCTTCGCAGGCTATCTCACTATTGGATTCACTTACCACATTCTGAGCAACAAGTTTAAATATATCAGCATGATCATTGCCGGCAATACTATCATCAACATCTCTCTAACAGCCATCCTATTTGTTTCCCTCACTATGAAGCAAGAGGCGGCGGGATTTGTATTGCTACTACTATCCTCATACTTTATCGGAATAGGGGCTAATCTTTCCCAAATAACGTTTTTCGCCATGATAAACTACCTCTCACAGGATGTAGTATCAAAGTTCACTGTTGGTACAGCCCTCTCCGGCCTGTTTATAACTCTGGTGCGAATCATAATATTGGCAATTGCTGGAGCAGAAAGCACTTCCATTGCTCCCATAATAATCTATTTCGCAATCGCAATCATCTTTAACACCTGCGACCTGTTCCTCAACATAAATTTCTGTAAATCGGAGGTCTACCATTAAAAAATAGGAAAATTCATATCTCTTTAGGCGCCAATTGATGAGCTATCAATTAAAGAAAGTATAAACGACGAGGAATCGCTTGTTCCACAAAATCAATCAATCGAAAAACAAAATTACTTCGTCACTCTCTATCAGACTTGCATGACAATCTTCCCCTACCCCTTTATTATCATGCTTACCTTTGTGATCACCTTTGCCCTCTTTCCAGGTCCCACTCTCAGTAAAACCTTCGAGGATGTTAATGTCTCGTGGTCAGTCATCATCTTTCTGCTAGTATATAACATCGGAGATACCCTCGGCAAATACAGCGCTGAGTTTAAAAACATATTCAATGTAAAATCTCTGAATTTTGTGTTTGTTGGCCGTCTTATATTCTTCTTCACGATAACAATAATGGCTAATAAATCAGATGCTGAAGATCCTATGATAAACAACTACGTCTTCCCTTACATAAACCAGTTCATCTTCGCCTTCACCAATGGATTTTGCATTAGTAATGATTGACCTATACAGACGCCTCGTTTATCATGGCTTTTACGGTGTGCCCCGTCAACTTCAAGAAGTATGCAGGAGTGCTGTGTGGATTGACTCTTCAAATCGGTATAATGTTGGGAACTTTGATATAAATTCCGTACGCCTATATCGCGGGCATATCCTCATGATGATTAAAGATATTATTGATTTGATGAGCAGTGTTATCTTTGAAATTGATAACCTTTATGATTGAAATATTTAATATTGGCGGGGGTGGTCTTTGGATTTAATCAATTATAATATCGAAAAGGACAGAAGATGAGGATGATGGAAGGATAACACTATATTTGCTTTTATTTATTTATTATCTTATTTTATTCATTGATCATTCACTTAATATCATTTTGCGTAGATTGAATTATTATATGGACATAATTGAGTTTGAACTATTCATTAAATTATGATTCAAATGATTTATAAGGAAGGAAGTTATCGATAATTTTTATAAGTGCAATCAATCTTTATGACAGTAGTCATACCAAGACGCTCATAGTCTAAAACGAGTATAATGAAGCGAATCATTATTTTGATAGTTATCTATATTCTGTATATATTGGCAAGATCTAACAGACAAGAATACAACAAAAATATGTCTTTCATTTTACAATCTTAGTAATTTTGTCAAAATAGTCCCTTTCATAAGACTCAATAATTAATAAAATCAAAGCTAAAGTTTTTTATACAGAAATTGCTAAACAGATATCGGAACTCTTCCTTTTTTGCTGTCCTCCATGTACCTTTTAAACTTTTTTAGTTTGTCCAGATCTTCCTCCTTTAAGGGTTTATCGTCTTCTTTCTGCTCTATCTTTTTTTAGAAGGGATGCTTCCAGTTATTAAACTTTCTATTGTATAGATTGTTATAGATGAAGTCCTCATTCTGCAGATTGACTTTCTATCTCTTGGGGTCACAGCTCCTCCTGATGTAGCGAAGCTAAGGGTCTATGTAATACTGGTTGTAATCTTTCTATTTTATACTCATTCTGCTTGAGCTTTTGACCGTACGAACTCTCAACTTTTTTCGATAGTTCTCCAGATACTCTTTATAAAAGGGGCTCTACTTTGAGTTTAAGCAGTGTTGCTGATAATGTTTGTCGAGTGAGAATAACGCACGCGTTGACAGAGTGGAGCTTGCAGAGTCGAGTTGAGGATCATCCAATAAATTTAACCAAAATTATATCATTTTTTAGAATAAGAATCCAGTCATTTGAACCTTATTAATCAATTGCTAAAAAATCAATAAATTGTGATAAAAAATCATCCTATTTATATTTTACCAGCCGATAAGCTTGCCTTTTATATTATACCTGTGAAACTCAGATTTGAGTTGCCAGAGCTTTATAGTATCTTTTTTCTTTCAGCATAAATATTAAATAAGTCCTAACTTATGACTATTGATGTCAATCAAAGTGTTCTTCCCTTTTCCGATGGATTTTTGAGTCTAAAATAAAATAATTACACGTATCCTGCGGCTGATGGTTTAGCAAAGAATTAAATATAACGGCATCGGAACGTTCATCAAATAAAAATATTAATTTTAGGCTTGCAGGGTGTGCTTTAGCCTGCTTGACTTTAAATTGATTGCACCCATCAGTGTACGATTCTTTTCTCGGTATTTCTAATAATTTGTTATAATTTTAAATTATCTCAATGGGAAAAAGCTTGCGCAACAAATAAATTTTTGATGAGACTGATGAGGAGGTCAATCAACATTTGATTGTTAGTTTGTTAGCCAAAAGTGCCACCAGAATCTATCTAAGAACAATAACTTCAAAAAAATGGAGAAAATCTGTTTCAACTTAAAATAAAAAAAGAAGTAAGGCTTTGCCTATTCAGAATTCAGAAAAAGAACTCGCAATGGGTCTTTAGGAGAACTAATAGATGAAACCCAATTGGAATGCCCCTTCTGTCTGGAGCTAATGATCGTCCCAACAATGAAAAACTGTGGTCATCTCTACTGTTATCGCTGCTTGATGTCCCATTCATAGCACAGCAAGCGGTGCTGCATCTGTCGCGAGTAGTCACCAAAATAGAGCTATATTCACTCTACTTTAGCTGAATCTATCATTAACGAGTAATACTTGTATAATTTAGAATAGTCCTACCAAAATCTAAGAACTATATCAAGTATCTTTGCCGAACCACTGACTCATCCGAATGGATTAAACGCAGGAAAGTCAATAATTTGAGGGTGGGTCTGGTTGTTGATTACTGTGACATGTTCGAGGTCTGGAGGAGGGGAATTGTTTATAGAATCTTTAGTTAGCATAATAAAGACATGGCTGAGGTCAGAATCAACATCAAAGGGGAAGAGTTTGTCGAAAATGTAGAAATCACCTCAAATAAATTGGCTCCGTATACATTTTTTACAAGGGCCAGATACCTCTTGGACTTTGTTCCTTCCCTTCCTGAGTTATAGCCAGCCTAAAACGATTTTTTCCTGTCAGAATTTTAGAGATTTAACGAAGAATAATAATTTTTTCTAGGAGAAAGAATTGATAACATAAATGAACCACAGCAAGATGAGGTGGTGATGATAAGCGCAACAAATTCAATAGTCTAATAGGCTTTGGATGTGCTAAACTTCAACATTGCCGAATCTTTTTAGATGCTTGGCTGATTTTTATTCAATTATATTACAATAGACTGCAATCTCAAATATTTTAAATAATTAACCAGTCCATCATTTTGATTTGGATTGAGATTTCTTTTTGGATTATTTTTTGGATGCCGGCTCAGATTTACTCTGCTGCTGCTGCTTTGACGCAGCCTCTTCTTACAATCTCTTCTTCTACTCTTACTTGCGTTTTTATTCTTCCTCTCTTGCCTGTTTCTCTAAGGCTTCTTTTTATTTCTTAGCTTCAATTTGCTTCAATATCTGTTCAGGGACTACGATATTTTTGCAGTCCGCATCCGCACTTAACTCATAATTTAAACGAGATATAGCGTTCGACCAATATCCAACTCCGTTATGCGATATGACTCCCAATTCAGCAAGTCTATCATTCGATTATTTCGACTTAACTTTTCCTTTTTCACATAGACTTGATAACAACTGACGATCCTTCTTCGACAACCCTTCAAACCCATTATAATCCTACCCTAAAAGCTACTGATGGCTAAAAACAGCATTATCCAAATTAATGTAAACGTTTTCGTGGGTCTAGAAGTGTTCCTTGAGAGCAGCCGCTACATTCTTTGAAACTTTCAACTTGCTCTTAATACTGTTTGAAAGGACATCCCCATGAATAGCGGAATATTCAAATGATTTAAAGCTAGGAATCTAAGTAAAAGTATATATACTTTATGGTTTTCAGTAGTAGCGACGACAATTCTAGAATTTGGATTATTGTATTGAATATTTGTGATCACTTATTAAAGAACAGCTGTTTCATCTTAAAATTGTAAAATCCAGCTCGAGTCAACTACATCTTAGAGTTAAACTAATGCGTTTATTCTTGATCTAAAATGCCTAATAATTTAGATTGGGCCAAAGCCTTGAGGTCCGATTCTTTCCAAAATAACAGCTTTACCTTTTTGTGCCAATTTATTAGCCAAATGTTCGCTGAATTGCATCAATCCATCTTCCCGACGACCATACACGATACTCAATTTGCTTTTTTACAGCTTTTCCAACAGTTTTGAGTGAATAGGGGAAGCATCGAAGGACGAATAGAGGGGATGTGGAATTTATGAATGAAACTGCCTTGACCCAAAGTGCCATATGCCCAGTAAAATTACCAATTCAGCGAGTATCACTAAACCCACAACAAATATAACTCTTTTAATAATTGTTCCACGTGAAGGTTAACTGGGTGCTGCGTTTGAGGGGGTGGATCCTGCTTGCATTTAATAAAATTTATATGGATATATTCAAATATCTGTTGTATACAGTTCATTAAGACTTAAGAGCTTAAGGTTAGACTCATCAAATCATTTTTTTTTCTTAAGCTCGGGTTTAGCAGGAACAGCCTTCTTGACAGATTTTGGAGCTTCTTCCTTTCCTTTTGCTTTTGCCTTTCCTTTTGTCTTTGGGGCAACCACCGCTGGCTTTTCCTCTTACTCATCCTCATCCTCATCGTCTTCCCCTTCATCATCCTAATCCTCATCTTCGTCATCTTCATCCTCTTCCACCTCCTTCTGCGACTTCTTTCCCTTTGCTGGAGCCTTCTTGGTGGTAGTCTTTTAAGTGGTCGTTTTTTTGGCGGGTGCCTTGGCTTCAGCCTTTTTGGGGGCAGCGAAAGCCTCTTGAATGAAGCCTGCGAGGAAGAGTACCAAAAGAATCAATTTTTGCCAGATGTTCATGCCTTGAATATATCTTAATAAATTATAATGCTCAACATTATGTGTGGCTCTAAATACCACATTAGCTATACGATTGTCAAATAGCTTGAAATAGTCCATCCTTTTCTTTTTACCATATCTTTTCATTTTTGACATATATATTCCGTATTACTCCATGAAGCTTAAAAAGTTTTTGCTGCGATACTATCCACCCGGCATTCTTCTAGAATATATCAGAAACAACGGGGAGGTTTAAACCAAATCTATCGATCTTTTAAACCTATCATCCGAGTAAATGTTTATTCATGCAGAACTGATCTAGATTAACTCGTGGAATAAATTGCAAGCGAAGAGCCAATAATCACCGAGAGCAAAAAACCACAACTCAAATCCCTCATAGAAAGTACCTCTTTTTCCAATCAGAGTTGATTATGAAGCTTTAGGAAAAGAAAAATCAAAACTTTGAGCTGTTTAAAACCTTAAAGGCTCACGTCCTGCCATTGACTAATTGTTCTTTCAACAAAAACGGAGATAAGTACTTTTCTCATCATGTAGGTTCATCACTGGCAGCTACGACAGAACCTGTCAGATCTGGGATACATAAACTGGAAATCTTTTGCATAAATTGGAGGGCCACAAAAATGCTGTTTATGCTCTGGCTTTCAATGTGCCCTTTGGGTAGATCGTATATTAGTCAGAGATAAAATTGTTACGGGAAGCTTTGATACTACCGCTAAACTTTGGGATACTGATTCTGGAAAACTGCTGTATACCTTCGCTGGACATCAGAATTAAGTTGTTGCTGTGGCCTTTGATCCTCATAAAAGCTTATGCGCTACTGGTTCAATGGATCAAACAGCCAAACTTTGGGATTTGTAAACAGGCAAGGAGCATTCTACTCTTAAAGGTCATGAAGGATAAATCGTATCTCTTAACTTCAACGCTGACGGTGATAAGATACTGACTGGTTCTTTCGATGGCACAGCAATTGTAGTAATTAAATAATTCAGATTTGGGATACTAAATCAGGCGAGCCTATTCATGTACTGCAGGGTCATTCAGGATAAATTTCAAGCGCACAGTTCTAATTTGGTGGTTATATGTGTGGAACAGCATCGATTGATAAAACGTGCAGAATTTGGGATGTTGGATCAGGTAAATGCATGTCAGTCTTGAAAGGGCATACTGATTAAATACTCGATTTTAACTTTAATGCTATAGGGACGAGTCTGGTCACCTCCAGTGTCGATACAACTGCGAGAGTCTATAATGTGTCCACTTTTGCCTGCACTGCCGTTCTTGAGGGTCACGAGGGAGAGGTATCAAAGGCAGTGTTCAACCCGCAAGGATCAAAGATTCTTTCTGCAAGTTTCGACCATACTGCTCGATTATGGGATGCTTAAACTGGAAAATGTCTGCAAACATTATAAGGCCACTAGGACGAGATATTTTCATGTCAATTTAACTACGAGGGGGATACCATAATTACAGGATCTAAAGATAACACCTGCAGAATCTGGAGAGACAGTGAATCTTTCAAAAAGCCCAAAGGAAAAAAATGATTGTGTGACTGGATGTTCTTTGAATATTTCAATCACAAAGAAGGCTTAATATATTAATTAGAATAAAAGTAGGATGGGCTGCTCTGAGAGTCGAAAAGAGCTTAAACAACAGTCGAATCTCTTTATTGATCTACTATAAATTAAAATAAAGGCGTCCAAACCTGCTATTGCTCAGGAAAATAGGGTTGCTGAGCAAAGAAGCCCCATTAGATCAAAGACCACTTTAAATTTGCTGACCATTCCAGTCGAGTAAAATCCTTAATTATAAATTCCATCACGATCTCCTCGTCCTTCTCTGACTTCCTCTTATGAGAGTATAGATATAAGCCCCACCTATGGAAAATAAATAAAACTGAAAAATAAGTCCGCGGAGGCAGAAATAAAGATGAGATAAAATATGGACCTGCGGGTCAACAACTACGGGAATCTAAAAAAATACATAATGGCGGAGGGATAGTTGATCAACAATCATTGATATTATGTTAATTTAAATTAGTTATTACTGATCGAGATATTTGGCAACAACGGCCATTTAATAGAACCGATGAATATAGACAACATATCGCAGGAAATTAAGATGGCCTCTACACTAAAAGAGGTATTATTTGTTAAAAACGGTTACTTTGGTGTCTTTACATACTTCGTCATGATATAATTAATAACTCATCATTATTATACCTAATTCGAATATTGATCCAACTATCAAACCACCGAGTTCTTCTATAGTTCTTCTCTCCTTTTGCTCTTGATGGGTCTCTGAGTCTCGAACAGGGCGATTAAGTCAGGAATTGAGATTTTTCCGATTTATTTAGACTCGTCTCTCTTTCTCAAGTTCACACATTTGTCCTTCGCTTCTTCCTTACCGATGACTCCAATGTAATTGAAAGAAGCCATCTGAGCGTTTCTGATTTTTTTGTTGAAGTTATCTCCGCTTTTATCCACGGAAACTGCATATCCTTGAAGAAGAAGAGTATTGTAAACCTGTTCAGTAAATTACAATGTGTCATTTCCCATGGGAATAAGTTGAATTTGACGAGGTGAGATCCAGAAGTCCCACTTCCCACCAGTGTGCTCGCATAAAATGGCAATGAATCTTTCAAGAGATCCAAATATAGCGCGATGGACGATAACTGGTCTGGCGAATCCTGTTTTGAGATGGCCGACTTTGGAGTATCCTGAATAAAGATATAAGTACTCTCTTCCATCTATGCGATGGTTTCCTCTTTGCCACCGAATCTGGAAGGCTTGCTTTATAAATCAGCCTTTGATGAGTGAGAGTGAAGAGAAGAATTAGACTTTAGAGCAACAATTTTATCTTTATAGACAACTTCCTATTCTTTTTTCTCAACCTTTTCAAGTTTCTCTTCTTTCTTGGTTTGTGCTGGAATTTCATCCTTGGATTCGACTTTATCTTCTTACAGATGTTCTTCCACTTTTTAAAGTTTAGAACCACCGTCTTTCAATTTCCTTTCAGCCTTTTCTTTCTTTCTCTGTTAGATCTCTTCAGCTGTGAGCTCAATTTTTTGTGCCTTCTTGAGCTATTTCTTGTTCGATGCTGACGATTTCGATTGGACTTCTAATTATGCACCCTCAGATCCCTCTTCTCCTTCTTTTTCCTTGATTTCTTTGTCTCTGAACTGAAGGTTAAACCTCACTGGCAATTGAAAGTCCAATTGAACAGTACCGCATTGATGTTCTCTACCAAAAACATCGAATAACTTTACATCGATCTTAGGACCATAGAATGCACCATCTCCTTCATTGAGCTTATAATCCTTACCGAATTTGGCCAATGCCTTCTTTAACTGATCTTACGCTACATTCCAATGTTCAATATCTCCAAGATACTTTTCTGGTCGTGTAGAAAGCTCTAAGACATATTTAAACCCAAAGACTGAGTAAATATAGTCAAGCAAATCTAGAACTCCAAGAATTTAAACCTAAATTTGATCAGCTCTGCAGAAAATGTGGGCATCGTCTTGCTGGAAACGTCTAACTCGAGTCAGTCCAGACAAGGCTCCGTGCAATTAATTCCTGTGCAAAACTCCAAAATCAGCCATTCTGATTGGCAGATCTCTATAGGAATGTTGGTTCAAATCGAACATAACGCAATGGCCTGGGCAATTCATTGGCTTAAGACCGTGATCCTCCCCTGAATCCTCGTGTATGAAAAAGATATTTTATTTGTATTTGAAATAATGGCCACTGATCTTCCAAAGCTCTGAGTTGTAGATGTTAGGAGAGATAACTTCACTATATCCTCGGATTTTGTATTCTGATCTCATGAGTTCAATCAATCGATTGTAGATAATGGTTCCGTGGGGGTAAAAGAGTGCACAGCCCGGAGCGAGAGTGGTAAAGTTAAATAATTCTTGCTTAGGACCGATGGTTCTATGGTCTCGTTTGGCCAGCTATTCTTGCTGTTTCAGGTATTCATCAAGCTGACTTTGTTTTGGATATGAAATAGCATACACTCTTTGCAGATCATCGTTATCCTTCTTTCCGAGCCAATATGCAGAAGCATTTTTGGTCACTTTAAACCCTTTGACTCTATCAGCAGACGGCAAATGAGGACCAGTGCACAAATCAATAAGATTGCCACATCTGTATGCAGAAGTCAGACCATCCTCTGGTACTTTGCTTTTAATAAGTTGGACTTTAAAAGGATTGTAGGCAAATAACTATAAAGCTTCGGCTTTTGTAAGCAAAATCCTTTCAAAGGGCTGTTTTTCTTGAACAAACTTTCGTATCTCCTTTTAGATTACTTCGTAATCGACCTGAGAAAGCCTAGTATCACCCATGAATGAGTCATAGAAAAAGCCATGCTCGAGAGGAGGGCCATGGCAGAGCCATGCTCCATAAATGTTTTCCAAACTTTGTCCAAGTAAGTGAGCGCTGGAGTGCCAAAACACTTCCTGACCGGCTTTGTCATCAAAAGTAAGTAGTTCAAGTAAACAATCTCCTTCAAGAGGTCGAGTGAGATCAACAAGTTAGTATTATTCATTGTGAGAAATAGTCTCTTCGTCAGCTTAGGCACCTACTGGACCCTTTCCAAAGGGAGAATCATATCTCTTGGTGTACTTTACCTTTGCCACGATGACAATTTCAGCTAAATTTTTAGAGATGGATCGCGCAAGAGAGAGGGGAGTGGTAACAAATGCTTGCCCTTTGATTTCCTTTCCGTCTTTAAGCTGAGTAATGCGAGCAATTACAGTAACGGTGATATCCTGTTTTGGTAGTTAAGCCAATATTTTATCAATTTTTGCTTTGACCAGCGCGAAATACTTAAGTCTACTTTACATGGAAAGTACCTATCCTCGATGAACTGAGGTTTTGCCTTCCTGACAAATGCTCCCCCCAATTTGTTAGCTTCAGTGATTTGTGAGCCTGTAGATTCAATAGTCCTTTTGCCCTCCATAACTTAATAAATCTTTAATTATCAAAAGATAATTCGATAAAAAACATCAAAATATGCAGATCTGAAGGAAAAGTATTTGAAAACTCTTTTCCTTTTATTATAAGTCTAAAATCATTATGTTTTTCTGTAATTGCACAGTTTAGAGTCATGCTACTTATTGCATTTTATTAATAAAAATAAAAAATAATATAAAAGAAATTGCAAGGATAAAATTTTATAAGGCAGGCATCAATCGTCCAAATATATAAAATACAGGATGTAATTCGCATAATGATCTGGAGTATTTAAATTATTTAAATAATATCGAAGAATATGTGAAAATCATAATTTCAACTCGGACAGTGATCACCTTAAATCTTATTATTCTATTTTATCCTACTAATGAATTATAAAGTAAGCGAGTATTTAGGCATTATATTTAAATTATGGATTTGTCAAAACCCTTCGATTCCCTCAAGGAGTTTATCTCCAGTAACTCCTACTAAATTGTATGTGTAGTTGCTACCACCGCGGCCTATCAACTCTACATCCGCCTCAAAAAATAAAAACCCTAGCCTTCGGTCGTCTAGAGGAGAAAAAGTTTAAAGTTGCAAAAACACAAATCAATAAGTACTTTTAATTTAAGTTAGGGCGAGTGGAGAGTGTCTTCCGAATTCCATAGTCCATCCTCAGATCCCATAACTCTTTGATTGACGAAGTTCAACATCTCTATAATCCTGCTTGCAAGATTCAAAAAGTTCCACATCTCATCTTGGAATTGGTACGCATCCTCTTATTTAGGGGCTTAGAAACATCCCTTCCGTTAAGTCTCCGCTCATTGGAGACAACAAATATAGAAATATTTTTGGCGGGCAAGGATTTTTACCAGAAGAGGCTTTCATCTATCGAGGATCTTTTGTTCTCTAAAAAAACTTATTTCATGAAAGTGAAGAACTTGTCAATCCTATCACTTGGCTTCTCGCTGGCCCAAGGAAATATCTGCATTTTAAACCCGCAGAAGTAAAAGCAGCAATAGTGACCTGCGGTGGGCTATGTCCGGGTCTCAATGTGGTCATACGTGAAATTTACTCAACTCTTGTCAATCTTTATGGCTGCCCTGAAGTTTGGGGAATAAGGTTCGGGTATATGGGATTTTACTCTGGTCCAGATTATTGGTTTAAACTTTATTAAAAATTTGTGAGATAACTGCAGTTTCAAGGAGGAACCATCTTTGGTAGTTCAAGGGGAGGGTTTGATCTTGATAAAATAGTGAATTCCCTCGTTGAAAGGGGCATCAACCAGCTATATGTCATTGGAGGTGACGGAACTCATCGAGGAATAGCAGTTATCGCATAATAATTGAAAAAGAGAAGACTTTAAATATCAATCGTGGGAATTCCTAAAACCATTGATAACGATATTCCTATTATCGACAAATCCTTTGGCTTTTAAACCGCAGTCGCAGAAAGCATCAGATCAATTCGTTCAGCTTATGTCGAAAGCATCGGCGTTGACTATGGGATAGGTTTGGTCAGACTTATGGGTCGAGACGCAGGCTTCATCGCAATGTAGGCCACAAATGCCAGTAGAGATGTGAGTATCTGCCTCATTCCAGAATTTGCTTTTGGTATATTTTGCACCATTTAGATATATATGGAGAGCAAGGACTACTTGAGTATATCCACCAATAATTGAAAGTAAAACGTCATTTAGTTATTGTTGTTGCTGAAGGAGCAGGAGAAGGAGTCAGGGATTTGCAGAGACTCAAGCAAGGTGTTGAAAGAGATCAATCTAACAATATAAAACTACCTGTAAGTTGATTAATATTTAGGATATTGGCGTTTTTTTAAAAACATAGATCGTTCGCTACTGCAAGGAGAAAGGCATGAACGCCACTCTCAAGTACATTGATCCTGCCTATATGATCAGAACTGTTCCTGCAAACAGCTACGACAGAAAATTATGCGCTCATCTTGCATCAAGTGCGGTTCATGGAGCCATGGCTGGCTTTACAGCATTCACTGTTGGACACATCAATCAAAACGTGGCGATGATTCCAATTTCCAGCCTTGGAAAACCAAACCGAATAACAAAGGAGAACAGAGCCTGGCAGCGCGTGCTGGCCTATACAAGTCAGCCATCTTTCCTGAACTAAGATCCGAAGTGATCGCATATTAATTAAATTGATAAATGGATAAAGACATAAGTTAGAATGAAACTATTCAAAAGCTGTGTATTAATCGCAAGGTTTAAAATATTGACCATTTAAAGGAATGGGATATGAAGCGGGCGCAAAAGCTGATGGTTCATCGTAAAATTATTGATGAGTTTGACGAGTCCATTCAATAAAAATTGAATCAGTCCAATGCCTACATTGATGTCGTACGGCAGTTTCTTACAGATTTGCTAGCACAAAAAGTATCTGCTTTTGCATTCAGATTAAGTATGAACACCAGCTTGTTAGCAATCCAGAGACCAAGATAAAAGCTAATTTAGCAGGGAAGAGTATGGATAAAAATAACTCTCAAAAGATTGGAAAACTCTATCAACTCACTCATAACTATAAAGGATATCGAAAAATGAAGAGCATTTTGGAATTGGGGTTGGAACGGGTAGAAAAGCAACTTGTTGAGAGTATTTTTACGATTACTCAGGTTAAAAGGAAATCATGGAAACGCGAACTAAAATTTAACTCAAAATTGTTTAGATTCAAAACTGCAACTAACTAACCCTCGCACTTTGCAACAATCTGGTTGCCGTCTATAACAAAGATAAAAACTCTAAGCCTTTCTTGAGCTAAACAGACCTGTATGCTGAGGAACAGATGTTTATCTACCAATCCTTCATTCAGACGTAAACAGAAAGATAATTGGGGTTTTTAATGGCACAGTACCTGTAATTTGTCGAAACCCTTTAAAAACAAAAGTTAGTGTTAATAAAATAAGTCATTGGCGCATATCTTGATACGGTAAAGGAGTAAACATAAAATGGTGAGGACCAATTTAATTCCCTAATGGACATCCTGAGAAAGTAAACTGAAAACAAATATATTGACGAGTGTTACTCTTCAGAGTAGCTGCTATCGAAAGGAGTTGTGGTGTAGCTGTGCAAAGTATAGGCTAAAAACTAAAAATAAGTATCGATAAAGTATATTAAACAATTTCTAAAAAAGTAGTTGATTCCTAACATAGGTTTGAGTATAGCTACTTCGAATACATCAACTACTTGGTTTTGAAAGAGTACCACATCTTTATTAAAATATAGTCCTAATTGCGAGAAATGACAGTGCTGATAACAGTCGATGCCTATTTAAATATGTTCATCTCCAAAAAGAATAGAGATGCTACTAATGACTCCCAATAAAATATCTATCAACAAATTGATTTGTCACTAAAGATAGATAATACTTTGTCGATGGAAGATTAGGGCGACATAACCCTCTACCTGAAGACAAAAAAGGTAATAGCGATGCAGCCATTCGAGAATCTTCCTCGAATCGAGTGTGTCTTTGCAAACGATGACCAAAGATAATAATTTCTTGAGTTCATCGAAAAGATAATGTATTGATATATATTTGAATTACTAGCTTGAGTATTAATAATTGAATTGGAAGTTAAGGCTTCAAGAACTACATGCAAATTTAGTTTGAATTCCAAACACCCAAGTATTATAACTTCTTTCAGGAAACAAAGGAGAAGGATCCCAGTGATTTTTCTATTGATCTCACCGATCCGAATGACTACTGGTTTATGATTACACATGTCGAGGTTTCGCCTATCAAAGAACTTGAGGAGAGTCATGACGACAGTGAGGAGCATGTCTAAGATCAAAATGAGCCTGTCAGAAGAACGGAACTTGTTTAAATTTAGCCGCTTGTGAAATTTGATATACCGCCAGAAGTTCATCTTGAGACCAAAATTGAAGTGAAACCAAATCCTTTCTTAAAAAAGACGAGTAAAAGAATTACTAATATCATCCGAGCGCCAACACAGGTGACAAAGCAAATTAAATAAAGAAAATCAAAAGCTGCCTCTACTTAAATTCCAAGACTAAGGCCAAAATCTTAAAAAATAAGCCTTGACATTAATATCAAAGGGAAAGAATCAAAGAAATAAATGTTCCATAAAAAATAGGACCAACTGAGACCAAAGGCAAGAGATACAAGATCACTGGGGACAAAACCGCTTTCCCGACGAACAAATTCAAAAGATTTTCGGCCATGTCCTTTGGACCCAAGAGTTCAAAGAAAATGGGAGGGCAAGCATGAAAAAAGATGGTGTGATTTATCAGGAGAATAAAAGAAATAGGCAGAAGAGAGTATGGCCAAGATTAACAAATAAAGAACATCTGGGGATCATCCTGCAAAACAAATTAAAAAGGAGCAACGATTTAGATTCTGATTACTATGAGTCAATTGTTATATTTTTTAATAAAGAGAAAGGAAAGTGATCCGTTCTAAAAATCATTATTGCTGTTTTTTTTGTTTATTTACAAAACTTTAATCATTTTTTATAAAAATAAAAAATTAATAATCAACAAAATGATTTAATTTGTTGTATTAAATCTCTTCAACTCAAATACAAATACGTTTAGCTATAAAATTTAATTGGTTTCTTTAATTTTTTGCTATCCCTGTGAGTAAATACTATTTGTATTTTAGGGCTCTATCTTGGTACCTCTGCATAAGTGATTATGTTAAAACTGCAATGTTATAGCAATAATATAAATGAATTCTCCTTGAAGAATAAACAAAGATTTAATTAAAAAGTTAAAACATTTATTAAGCATCAAAAGAATTAATTTATTATAATTATCTAGGATACGTAAAATTAAAATCCAGTTTGTCTTTCTTGTGGTCTTGTTTTTTGCGCTTAGCAAACAAGATCTCTGTTCATTAGGTGATTTCGATGGTGCTTGTCTTTTTCCAAAATGCCATTCATATTAAACATGCTGTCTCGGTCCTGGAATTATCATATCAGCTGAAGGTCACTGCTGCCAAACTACATGTCGTGGATTATCAGGCAAAACAGACCAATTCAGCAGTTCTGGAGGATGCCCTAAAGGATACACTTGCCAATCAACAGAAGGAGCTGTCTGTACAAGCTACAGTTGCGTGTTAATACGGCAGATAAATAATAAAATGGAATCTTCTCGGGCGGAGCTGCACTCCTATCGCTACCAGCTTCAGCGAGTATTCGTATATTATTGCTCCTTCGGCGACAAGGACAACTACGCCCTCCTCAAAATACAAAATTACCAACGATTGTTCAGCGACATGCAGATAATCAATGACCCTTCCCTCGTTCCACAGTTCGACGTGCTCTTCTACTCGCACTCCAACCAGCAGTCATCGCTTACATTTAAACAGTTCACAGATGTTCTTCCGCACATCTGCTCTCTGATATTTATGGATGTGTCTGCTTAGTAGCAATTGATCAAACTCCTGACGATGTATGTCCGTCCCCTGCATGATTACTTCCTCAGCTAAACTGATTTTGGCCGCTCACTTTCCTTAGTATCTGTCTCTTTATTGAAATAAAGCTCGTTTATATTTCTCTCTCGCTTTGAGAAGAGTAATTATATGGCTAATTTTTTATTGATATCATTGCAATTTTATACTCTATAAGCATTGGTAGATTAGTCAGCATACCGAAAATTCCAACCAACACTTGAGTTAAATGCTTATAATTGCTGCAATAAAAATGTAATATTTAATTGTTAATAATAAACAGCGAGAAGCGTTATAGTTAATAGTTTAATCAATATAAACAAAGATGCTGATTGATGTAAAACAATATTTGCTTTGAATGAACTAATCAGAATGCTATCTTTTGGAGATGTGATAATATATTTAATTCTTTATGTATAACATCGAGGAATTTAAATCAGCATTGACGTGATTGGCCATCTTTACCATATTTTTCTTGGTCATAAAGATGAGAAAAATCAAAAATGCAGCTTAAAGAAAAGATAACACAAAATGGAGGAGAATGAGAGTAAGTAAATCGTGAATGATAAATCCAAGATCAAGAATAAATATAAAAAGAATAAATCGCCACCTCAAAAGTAAGTGCTTGATGAAAATAAAGAAGAAGTTTCATTGAAAGCGCAGGAACCAAATCAATAAAAAAAAAAGAGTGAGAACAAATCCAAGAAGGAGGATGCTAAAGAGCCAGTGTAGGTAAAAACAAGCAAACAACTGTAATAAAACTATACCAAACACTTCTATGGAGTACTTAGTCTACGCGCTAACAACTCCATTTGTACTATCGACGTCGTTGCAGCAAAAATCAAAAAGAGCTTATATTTAATTCCAAAAATTAGCTCATTTTGTTTGATCTGAAGCGTTGGAAGAAGGACTCAACTTGTCAAGACACACTAATATTGATAATAATACTGCCTCAGCCGTCACCATCGCTACTCAATATTACTATGCTGTCTTAACCTTTGAAAAAAACGATAGATTACTATTAGTTTAAAGAAGGTGAGGGAGGAATCTAAAAATTCCAAAGGAACATCTATAAAATCGATGCAAGTAGTTTGTACGTTCTTGAGAGTGAGCGATACATCGTGAGTTCAGGGGCAGATGCTGATATCGTCATTTCCATTTGATCGATAGATAGATAAAAACTGAGTTAGCTTAAT
>Ga0302191_10000383_pt1 | contig 27906 bp, 28 predicted proteins | sample II_Bog_E3_1_FD_198775 | JGI IMG/M metagenome (GOLD analysis project Ga0302191, IMG submission 198775) | Peat permafrost microbial communities from Stordalen Mire near Abisko, Sweden - II_Bog_E3_1 | ecosystem: Environmental > Terrestrial > Soil > Wetlands > Peat | place: Sweden: Abisko...
TATTAATTTCAAGTTTATATAGTTAATAATTAATGACCGATACGAATTGGCTGGATGAATACCTCAGCTTGAGCGCAGAGGTGAAGGAAAGCCGGGATTACCACTATTAAGACATTTTCTATGATAGGGAAAGTTAAAAAAACTTATAGGACCGTAAGAAAAACATATTGTTCAAGACAATAAAGTCGAAGAAGGATGATTATCGAAAGAATATTCCTGGATTTGAGACTAAAATGTGTTTGAAATATTTGTTAGGCGATTCTGCTTGGTTAAAAGTGAAGCATATTTGCTAAAAGATGCATATCAACTCTTAATTCTTTAAAACTAAACTGTCCTAATGGAAAAACAAACGCACAATTGGTCTAGTAGATCTAAACACCATTTTAAATTAAGTATCAATAGAAAATAACCTTTTCCGTCAATTATTTTGCAAATTATTAAGGAAGAGATTACTGATACTAATGCTCAGGGAAGGACGAATGAAACGCATATAGGAGTATATAAAGTATAAGAACATTCTACTTTATATGCCAGCACATATCTGATAGGATACCATACAAAGACGGGTATCAACATATGGAAGAGGAAATCATATTGAGCGAATTGATTGTATTTCTCCTTCCAATGTTCAATGTATCATTGATATTTAAAAGAAATTTAATTCATTAGAGGCTCTGATACATTTAAGATGTGCGACTGTCATAACTATTTTAGAAGATTGTATTGATATCTAAATTATCCATTTAAGTTTTTGTGAGGAAGATATTCACCTCCTATGATATTTTTGAAATTACAAGTTATCATTGTTGTAGAGAAAGAATTGATGATCAAGGTAATCATTTTTTGTTTCCAAGAGTTTGCCGAATTATTAATTTGTTATTATAGGATGTGGAATAAATTATCAGGAAAGAGGATGTTGATTAGCCCAGACTAACAGTACGAAAATAAACACAATAGCCTCTCATAGTGGAGTTTTTATCACTCTCTACAAATAAGATTAAAAAATGGTTAAAATATTTTAAATTGTTCAAGAATATGATATCTATTTATGTTAATTATTTAACCAAATTTAAACTAAAATTCCAAACTTCAAAAATATAAAATATACAATATTAATGCAGCAACTTTCTTTGTATCTTTTCGATCTAATTAGACTTCATTTTATTTTTGCATTATTTCAGTCAGTGATAAATTTTAGTCCAAATTTTCATGCTTATCAAAAACATTAATCATCATACTCAGTATGAAAAGGAAATGAGCTGTCAGTTGGTCTATTTTTGATTCATGGGATCTTTTTATTTCCATCGCCCCTTCGATTCAATACAGATCAGCCTTATCCGTTCTAAAAATTTAATAAAAGTCAACTTGCTCTTCATTTTCATTCGACTTGATCGCAAAATGGTGCTTACAAATGCAGAAGCCTCGAAATTTTAACGGTAGGTGTCCAAGAATATATCATGTTAAAATAATTTTTTATAGCTGTTCAGCTCCCCTCTCTGTTTTTTGAATTATTTTACCACCTCTTTTAAAGATGGAGTCAGTTGATTAGTCACGAAGATTATCTATAGGAAACTCATTATCTTGCAGTAGACATATTTGCTGAGATTGGTAGTTTATCTGTTGCACCCTCTCTTCGCTCTTCGATATTTTTTCATCGTTTTAATCTTCAATATTTCAATTGATTGCTTTTTCCTACGCGGCAGTAATGATTTATACTTTTATTGACATGTGTTAGCTGGGATTATGGTTTAGGTTTTATTGAAATGTTAAAGCAATGAATTTTAGATCTAATAGTTTTCATGGTCTTTGAACTCATGAGTAGGTTCTTCGACGTGCTTCAGGCTAGTTTAATACTTTTTTTCCAGGTTCTAACGTCCCTTGTTATCATTTCTATATATCCAAGAATTTTTCATAATATCCTTTATAATAGAATAATTATAGTAAAAGTTTTTTCAGTTTAAAGTTGTCAGTTTGCTATGATTAAGACTAATGAAAGTTTTTGATCGACATTGAGGCTGATAAATAAAATTTATTATCCTTTGTGAGCGTAGTAATAAACAAATATTAATAAATACACGAGATAAACGATCTGAAATGTCAGGATAATATTTTCAGGTGTAACGATCACACAAACCAATTTACGCCTTATGCTACAATTTATGATTGACTCCTTGCCGAACATCTCATATCTTACCATCAATTACAGGATGCAAAAAATATATGGAGGAAAGACATTACTTTTTATGATATTATTTTAATCAATGGATGCTATTATTTTATGGAATAATAAATACAGTTATAATAATTCTGGAAATCTTAAAAGATTTATTTTCAATATCTTGTATAATAATCACTTTTTATTGAATAAAATATCAGTCTCATGCGATATATAATTTACAACTTAGACTTTATAAACCGTAATTGAGAATGCAGTAAGACTGATAAAATTTGATGCAATTTTATTGTTCTTGAAAGTTGTCTCATATATCGTTATTTTATACTTATCGTAATCGAGATAAGATGCTTTTCAGCATGCTCACAATTATCATCTTCAAAGATTTTTATATCATCTCGGCATTCTTGTTCTTGTCATTAAAAGTAATTTGAGGGCGTATTTGCTTTAGTTTAGAATAGTTCATTTAGAGAATTACTTTATCAAGATTAGATATTTATTTTATTAATGATATGCAGCTGCATCTACATTGTATTGAAATTCTTGAAAGTATAGTATTAGCAGAATATGGTGGATAACAGTTGAAAGATTAGCTCTTCCTGATTCTTTATAGGATTTTTTTAATAGGAAAGACTTTTTTTAATTTTATTAATCCCAGAACTAAATTTGTTAGAATTATAAAACTAATCGAAAAGGATAATTCTTAAAAGACTATTCTCCAAAAGATTCTTTATAAATTTGATTAATTTTGCGTATGTAAATTTACATTTTGCATAACAATCGATTGAAATATAATGTTATTTTAGCCTCAGCTTACATAGTTATTCTCTATCTTTTTCAAGTTATTATTGATCATATAGAGTTGTTGGTTTTTGCAAGACTGATTGTGCCTATTTAGAAGGAGATCACTAATCATTAAAGATCTTCTCTATTACTATTTTTAAAATTTCAATGAATATTCTGATGGGCTTGGAGGTTAACTTTATAATGGAGGTATCAATTATTAAATTTTTCAGACGAAAAGGAGATTCACATTCTAAAGGGACAAGCTACTGCGATGTTTGATGCTTACTAGAGGCAATTTGACGATGCTGGCTAATTTATTGTCTTTAATATCCAAGTATTGGATATAATATATCGGACTCTTGATAATTTAATTGATTTGTGATTATAAATAAAGATAAAAACTATATAGAACTATTTCGACAATATTGCATAATCTTATCAATGCTGCCCGTCATTAAATTTCAACTTTATTGCTTGCATTGTGCTATTTATATTACTTTTATTCATTTAATCGTTAGTTGTTTATGGATGATATATCATACCAGAATTTTGATGTATTTTTGTCAAGAGCTATCCTTTAATACAACTTCTCTTGTTTTAATCAAAATACATATGATTTAAATATTGCCTATTATTTTTCACAATAATATTTCTTTTATTAAAACTTCTTTTTCCTAATCTCATATATTTATAGACCTCCCTATGAGTTGAATCTATGATTGAATTGGCTATTCTTTCTTTTACGTCTAAATCCTAATAATTTTATCACAGATGAACACCATCTTCGAGGGGATAAAACTCGACTAAATCTGTTTAATTAATAACGACAAAGCAGCTACTTCCAAGCACTCCTACATCTTCGAGCCAGGTCCCCTCAGATTGTCCCTTTCTCCTCATAAGATTAAGACCTCCAAAAAGTTTTTCTATCCAACCCGTAACAAGTCCATAAAGAACATGGATAACCCCACCAATGCTAAACATTAACTGTAAGAGTTGCTCAGAAAAGAAAGGATTCTTTTCATAACAAAAAAGAATAAACTGAACGATCTTCTGCTGCCCATCAGCAATCTGCAAGCCAAATAGATTATGCCTATTTCCTTTCCCAGTATTGACATCAAGAAGATCGGAGAAGCATCGACAACTTTGAGTTCGGGCAAGAAATAGTGTGAGAACACTGATAAAAAGGTAGTTTTGTAGTAAATTAAAGTGGATCATCATAATAATAGCTTGCCCTTGGACACTAATCGAAAAAGCTAATACAATAGCACCATAAAATACTCTTCACTGCAGGAAAGAGTAGATAAAAGAACAGAAAAGGAACTTATGACTATCCCGAAAACATATTAAAAACGAGCAGCCTCTTAAGTTTTAACATAATCTCGTAAAAATAGCCCCGATGCAAAATCAGTAATTTCTTCCAGCCTCAGTCCTGCGAAATCAATGACAAGATTAATCAACCTAAAGTAAATGAATGAAAAAAGGTTAAAGAAAGGTTATCTATGCTATGAACCAGAAGGACCTGAATTTTGGTCTAAATTAAAAAGCAACTAATCCTCTCCTGCCTTGCTCAAACCCTAAAGTAGTAAGTTTATCACTGCTAAATTTTACTATGTTCTCGACCTATAGTCATTAAAGCCATTAATGGCCTTAAAATAGACTTAGGAGATCGAAATAGCTTCTCTCAGTAAAATAATGACTTGTTATCTTTCCCTCCTGATCTGCAAGAAATATGAAGTTGATATGAAGAACTGCTTCTATAGGGTGCCAGATAAGATAGCAGACACTCCAGGGACATCTGCTGAACTGTAAGCTGGAGATTTGCTTAATGTTTAAAATTTATTATATGCACTTATGCTGCCCAGTGGCAACGATGCCTCGATTTGTTTGGCTGAGCTCATGGGTAAGATTTTGCAGAAATATCGTCGAAAATAATCTAAAAGAACTTTCTTTTAAAGTTTTATCATGCATATGAACCTATTCTCTAAGGAACTTGAGCTGGAACAAGAATGGAGCAACAGTTCAGGACTACCTCTCAATCCCAATTTTTCAACAGCTCAGGCCATTGTGTCATTGTCAGCTTTGGCTTTACAAAATTAGATTTTTTATAAAATTGTCAATACAAGGGAGATTGAATTCTAAATTAGAAACGATAGATATGGCTTAACAAAAAAAAAGGTGTGGAAGAATACAAACAAATTATTGGAGAAAGGGTGGTCTGGCGTTAAGACAGGTACAACATAAACAGCGGGCTACTGTCTAATCGCAAAAAATGAAAACATGCTCCTCGGTGTATTCGATTGTCAAACCCAAAGCAAGCGTTTTACTGACTGTCTCAAACTCTAGACCTCCATCCGATCCAAAATATCCAAAACATAGTGATCTTAATATATATCTCATAACATATCAATAAAGATGAGAATAATCAGTCTAAACCACGTTCTTGTTCACCGCAATGCTTTCTCTCAAGAATTATTGGAAGCGTAGTTTTATTGTGGTGTCGGTTTTGAAGTACTGGGACAGTTCAATATTTTTGATGGTTTAGGCGGCAGTTATTTACGTTTGAGAAGATGTAGGTCTCCTTTTCTGGAAGTACTCTCTCGTCATTTACTTAATGGCATCAGAAGCTGAGATTAACTTTAGTGATTAGTTGTGTTAGTTGAGTTGATTGTAAAGTTTAACCTAATTTTTAATACTGTCCATCATGCTGACTTGCACATCACTGAAGGATTCAATATTTGGTGGTGATCCGATACCTTGATGAAGACTATGATGTGTTTTAAGGCAAGTTGAGCAGAGAGGCTCGATACAACGAGGGTGCAGACAGATGAACTCTATTTTTTTGTCTGGATGCTGTGGACACGGTTCCTTGGCAATGAGGCAGGAAGAACCCATAAAAGTAATATCTTTTAATTATAAGGGAAAAATAAAAGCAAAATAGATGAGACTATTTAACAAAGTTTTAATGCTTATAACCTGTTTTCATTTTGGTATCGGCCTTTAGTTTTAGCATAAGTATTTGATACAAACGTTAGATAATTTTTGATCATCCATTCGATATAACTCTATCTGTATTTAAATTATCGACTGTTCTTGCATTGATCAAATCTGCTTTTAATAATCTTCTGCCTATAAAATAAATTTAAATAGTTAATTCAGAATTCTATCTATCAAATTCTTATAGTTTAATGTTTTAAGATTAATTCTTTTATACCTTTATACAAATACAGTTATGTCCCACACTGCCCACAAGACAGAAGCCTAGAAGAAATAGTTTTTTGATTCAGAAGAAGTCATGGACAAGAAGATTGATCAGTTGGCCAAACTTATACTCCAAAGTAAACACTTTATTGCCTTTACAGGAGCTGGAATTAGCACTGCCTGTGGAATACCTGATTTTAGATCAGGAGTTAATACCGTCTTGGAAACTGGACCTGGAGCATGGGAGAAAAAAGCCCAAAAAATTCCAGATGACAAAAACAAAAAAGTGGTCTAGATGGCTAAGGCTCTTCCTTCTTTTACTCATATGGCTTTTGTGGCTTTGGAACAAGGTGGATTTTTAAAATATTTGGTTTCTCAAAATACTGATGGTTTACACATGAGATCTGGATTTAACACGAAAAAATTAGCTGAACTTCATGGAAATCGTTGTCTGTAAAAATGCAAAAAATGTGGAAGTTAGTTTTTAAGGGATTTTCGTACTCGTGAAAGTCAAAAAGTTTTTGAACATGAAACTTCTCGAAAATGCGAGAAATGCAAGGGCGTTCTTCGGGATTCTATCATAAACTTTGGTGAAAATTTGCCTGAATATGAGCTAAATCGATCTTTTGAAGAAGCTGCTGAAGCTGATCTATGTTTGGCTATGGGGAGCTCTCTAACAGTCACACCAGCAGCAGATATCCCAAAATAAGTATCAAAGAAAGGGAGATTAGTGATTGTCAACCTCCAAGCAACTCCTCTCGATAAATTTGCCTTTCTACGGATTAATGGGCTTTGCGATGACGTGATGAAAAGACTAGCAGCAAAGATGGAGTTGAAAGTGAAGTAATTCATCCTTAAAAGATTGATTAGCTTCAACCTTACAAAAGACCAAAAGATGGAGTTCAGAGGAATTGATTGGAGAGGAGTTCCTTTTACTTTTTTTAAATCTGTGTCAGTCAAGTACGAGAAGAATGGTGCTTCTGAAATCCTAAAAGGCGAGCCTTACAAAATTAACTTCAGTAATCAAAAGACAGCGATAGTTACAATTGAGTTTTATAAATATTTGAAGGAGCCCAATTACGAGTTGACTTTCGATAAAGAAAGGGAGGGAACATTGCTGATCGAATATGATCCCATGATCGGCAAGTGGATTAAATAGGAGTGGATATAACTATAAAAATTTGAGCCCAAGGAGTAATACCACCATGAAAAGTGATATATCCTCCTATTTCTTTTATCTGTTATAGTATCATTAGAATTTTATTAATTAGCAATTACAGATAATTGGACTATTAAATTTGATATATTTACTACTGCAAGCATCAATCAGTTTGCTATATAATGTTATCGAAAAAAGAATAGAAACTCAGCTATCAGCGCAAATGTATCTCATGATTGCGATGTAAATTATGATGTTATCAGCAATTGCTCTTTGTCATTTTAAGTGGCCTTTCGTGCACTCATTGCATGACTTCGATAAATATATGATTTTGTTTTTGGCTTATATTTGTCTATCTCCTACTGTATTTCCCCCAACAAACTTTTCTTAAGATCTACCTGTTGATTCAGTTCAGCTAACTTTTTCTCATTCTCCTTAATTTATCGATAATTGTCTCGCTTCAACTCGTTTTCCTTTTGAATTCGTTCCTTATAAGCGTTTAGACTCTTCATATTACGCCGACGATGGTACTCATTCACCCTAACATGTCCCTTCCATGCGCCTTCCTTCACACTATCATGCTTATACTGAATCACACTAAAAGTACAGTTTTTTCCTGCCTCCATCCATACATGGTCCTTTCTAATTTTTGATTGATACTATCAAAATCTTGCTTAATCTGATATCTCTGACTTTTATTTCGATTTGACAACTGCAGCCTCGCTTCTTCGATATTTCTCTTATTCTGTAGACGTTTTTGGGTGTTGTTTTCTTTCAGATTTTCGATTTACCATCTACGAAGTTGATCTAAATGCTGTTTCTTTATAGAAAGATAAGTACAAATTCAAGTTCCTCATCATGACGCTGTCGTATCTGTTCTAACTTCATCAGCTCAATAGCTTTACTCTCCAATCTTTTCTCCAAAGACAAATCTAGGTTTCGAGTATATTGGCAATCAGAATCAAGTTCGTGACGCTTCTGCTCGATACTGATTCTTTTGCGTTTGTGTTGTGAATATTTAGCAGCAATTCCCATAAACTCAGGATTTATGCGGGGAGATTGTGTTTGATGAAAACTGAGTTTCATTATTTTTATTTATAATGGCGTATGTCTGATAGTTGTGGAATCTAAATTATTAGCATTAAAATCACCTGAGATATAGTGATAGTGAAGTCAAAATTATCAATGGCATTTTTTACTAAAATAGAATATTATCCCAAATGACAATAAAAAGTAATCTCATTCATTTTTGTATTATTATGATAATCATAAAAAATCATCATTAAATAGCGCAACTTTTGCTCAGGGGTTTTATTTTATGCCATTATTTACTTATAAACTTCGATCTACTTCAAATGGGTCTTCGCATCGATCACTCTCCCCCATTTAAGTAGGCTGGTAGTTTTCATATCTATCTTTCTGATAATCAGGAATGTTTTTCATATTATAAACAGTGCTTTCTAGGATTCGATCATATTCTAAGAATATCTCCTATTTTTAATCATTTGCTTGGAGAAGTTTATCAGCTAGTTACACTATCAGTTCTTATTGATCTATTAATTTTTGCTATAATTCAGTCAACTCCTTCTCTCTTTGTTAAATTTTGGCTTGCAGAACATTATTTAAGAGTTGCAATTTGGTGTTCTATATTATCTCTTTCTCAATCATTCCCTAATATGATTTCTATTCGTTTTGATTGCAGGTATTTACAGAAGAAGGAGTTGAACTTCGGCGTGTACTCTATTTCATATTATTTGTTTTGCTTATTTATAGCTTTGGAATTTTTTCATATTCTAATGTAGAGTTAAATTTATCTTGAATATCCTTGATGGAATTTTATGCTACCTGAAATCTTCCATTAAAAGTTTTACTCATTCTTACGTCCTCATCGTTCTGCTAAATCTCAAATGATCCCTACATTTCTTTTTGTGTGAGCTTATGCTTTGTTGAATTCTCTTTGATCCAAAATTAAATAGTATCATTTTAGCTATCCATCTTGATTAATGAAAGTTGGGATTTCTAATGACAATGCGAGTTTATATTGGCCTTAATTTTAAGAATGTCTTCTTCAATATTACATATGATTTTAACCTTACCAATAGAGAAACTGAGTTAATTAGCTTGTGTGTGATATTTCATTGCGAGATAAAAATAATAAGTTTAATTGGAAGATTTCACTATCAACATAAAAACTTCAAATCCAACTTATCATTAATAAATAAGTAATTATATCATAAGAAGATCTAAAGACTACAACAAACTAGTGTATTTCCATTGAGATAAAAAAGAAGAGTTGAAAGAGTTTTTGTTAAGCCTACGCTTGTAGAAGTTTCTTCTTACAGTTTAAATCGATACTAACAGAGAAATATTTTATTAGGTTTCTTTCTGTTTTACTAATTGGGTGCCTTTATTTTTGCTTATTCGTCTGTTATCACTAGCTTGACTTGAGTAAATATGAATTTTACAAATTTTAAAAATGAAAAAAAGCAGAGAAGATTTCAATAGTCATGATTAATGCATACATCTATATAATCACTTCAGTTTTCTAAACTCTTACATCTTCGCCGTGAACTGATTTTGCAGGGACTCGTTTTTTATGATACTCTCGTAGGAAATCAGCAGCAATATGCATGTTATTTCCATTATCTATAACTTTAAACTTTTAATGCTTAACCAGCTGAAAATTATCACCAGTAAAAGCAGCAGCCCTAGTAGACTTATCGCAGTATATACGAGTAAATTGGTAGAGTTCTAAATTTGATTAGCATAGTCTTGATCAAATTTAGATCGCATTGTGGTGAGGATATTGTCAAAATATATAATAAAAAGACCTTCTTTCGTAAAGAAAGGGCTGTTTAAAAATTTTAATCTTTAGGATGCATTTTTTGCAGTTGTATTAGGATTAGCCAGCATCAGTGTATTAGCACTCTGAAGATATTCAATAATAGAAGCATAGAAACCTTTTGTTAGTCTCTGATTGCTTACATTTAAACATGGAGTTATAATGCCTATAGTTTATGGTGAGGTACTGTTCAAAAAGTCTCCATTGCCATTCATAGCACAGAGATCACTGTATCCAATAGAATTGAAGAACTGCTCAGTTAGAGGTAACAAACTCAGATCATACTAATTACCCACAAAATTTCGCTCAATAGTGTACATTTAATCTATAAGATCGTTAAGGTAGGCGGGAATACTAAGATATCCTTAAAGAGAGGGATCATATATGGCGTACTGAAGTTAGTATAGATATAACAGATTTATGTCGAGCTATAAAGTTTGAATCTGTTCTTGTATTCTGAGAAAATTGTTGATATTGTCGACTTGTTTAACTTCAAGGCTTGCGAAGACTATGGAAAACAAAATCAGCGGAATGACAGAAAAAAAATGTTTTAGAAACAGCCACACAATCGAAGATTTCTTAAAGATTTTGTCGGATTGCCCTATCTTGCTTTTTTCTTTTCTAATATGTTTATCTTCAATATTGAGTTTATGAATATTGCTGTCTCTTTCGATGTTATTGTGGCTGTTATTTTTACTTCTAAGGAGACTGTCGCCAAATTCACGCTCAGTTTGTTACTCTGATACGCTTTTAGTGATAGCAGCATCGGGATAGAGCTGCATTTCACTTTGTCGATTGTTGGTCTATTTAATGAAGGTTTTGGTGTCATATTTCTAGTCCTCATTAAAATCAGTGTACATCGCGATGAACTAATTGCAATTATTTTCTTTTTCCTTGACGAGCTATTTGTCCAGGCCTTCAAAAAGTTGATAGCTATCATTTTTGAGTTTAGTAACTCCTTTGTTAAATATGAACATGCCCAGCACAAAAACCATAAAAATAGAAATTTGAATGGCGTACGTTACCAGCATGGCTGCTTTGGTATTTACCCGGTCAAAGGTTATCTGATCCATAACATTGGCCTTTAATGAGCGAAATCCAGGTAGGGCTACATATATTCCGTTGACTATCATTTCATTGTATAGGCGCTCAGCATCAGTAAGTGGGATGGATTGATATTGACTTGAGAATGGAAATGAAAAACTACTGATGGGAAATGTAGCTAAATTAGCTAAATTATTTTGAAAATATTCCGAGATCGTTAAAAAAATAGATTATTTACCCATGGTAAAAGTGTTATTGTTGCTGTTACAGTTGAAAGTATTCCAGTTCTAAGTGATGGAAGGAATATCACTAGTTTGTCCATGACTGAAGTGATACTTTATCTGTCAATTGATTAGAAAAACATTTGAGCGAAAGAATGCTAATTCAAGAAGGATAAAAAATTCACTAGTTTTAGATAAGCCAAGTCCTTTGCCATAATCATCATCAAGTTATGATATGCATTATTTACGTGAGTGGCCTGCAGATAAGTGGTCTGGTTTTTTTGCTTTAAAAACACAGAAGTCAGCAAAGCCGTCGTGAATAAGAATGAAATTATAATAGTAAAGATTACCACACGTCGGGAAATGTTTTTCTTCTTGTTGTCAACGATTATTGAATATACGCTACGAATTTCAGCCTCTTTCTTAATTCTATCACTAGAACTCTGATCCTGCACAGTACTTTTATCGAATTCTACCTTTTCCATGAAACCACTTGACTCGTGGCTCATTACTGAGTCTTTTCTATCTGTTGACCTTAAGAAGTCGACTTCTTTATACTTACTGCTTGTATTATAAATTTATCCCCCAAGTAAATTGTATTGAGTTTGCCTCAGAATGTCCTCCTCCTCACAAAACTACACAAAAAAATAAGAGATATCCTTGTGGGTGAATTCATGAAGGAATGTGATGAATAATTCTGTCTCCTCGATAGTTAGTCGTATTTCTTTCTTCTCCCTAATCTCCCTGATGACCTATTCAGTGAGATAACTTACCACGGGCTGTTTGATGATCTTCATCTCGAAGGCATCGTCGAAGGATTGAGAGGAATAAGCTAGCGTAGCGTTGTTTTTCATGCCCACTATCTTGCGATGAGGCATCAGCTTTTTTAAGAAAAAGGTGTATCGCAGTCCTTATTAGATGGAGGGCATAATCTGCACGAGTATCTTTGTGTAAATAATCTTGCCCTTGGTGTTTAACGTGAACCCATTTTTGTGTTCCAAACTGAAACCATCCCCCTTGATAAAGGCCTTCATCGATTGACGATGGTGTGAGCGCATTTCAGGAATCATAAACTCTTAAATGAAGGCTATTTTTCCATATTCAACATTCATGATTTGGTTGAAGAAGTAGTTGTTGCCCATTATCTTTCCGAAGGTGTGCTCATCAACCGACACGAAGCACATTGGGGTTGATGAATCCAAGGAGAAAGACTGCATGTTTTCTGATATTTTCTCTATTTTTTTATTTTTTTCACTATTTTCCTATTTATTTATACTGCTCCAAAATATTGGCTGCTTTATCACATGGAATGGCGATTTCTATGGAATATTAAGTACAAGCAAAAAATAATCCTTTGTTATTTTTGATAAGATGTCAGCCGACTTATCAAAGGCTTTTGTGATGTAGTCGTACATTTTACAGATACATTGATGCCACTGTTCCAATTTTTTAATGCATTAGTGCAGTTTGCTGTCATTGGGTTATCTATTATTCATCTATTGCCACATCTCAGTAACTTTATTGGCAGACCTCAGCAGCAATTTGCGATACCGTTCGTATTCCATTTGAAAATCCATGAATTTACCTGCGTAAAGATTAGCTGCTCCATTGATATGATATTTGAGTGAAATCTCCTCCTGCATGTAATAATTGATGATCTTTTTCTTTTGGTTGAAAGAGATGAATGATATGCCTTTGGCATCGAGGAAGTGGCGAAACACACTTACGATGTAGTAAGACGAATTAAGCTCTCTCAGCTTGAAGAGGTGGATCTCGGCCAGGTCTATCACAATGTGTTGATATTTCTCAATTTGGTGCATCATCTAGTTCTCGGGCAGCTTCTCTATCTCTTCTAAGCAACAGTAGTTTCCAGTGTAACTGACCAGAAACTCGTACCATATTTTATCGTTGTCCAGCTTCCCCTCTGCCGAAGCAAGGTGTTCAATTACAGCTGTACAGTGGCAATTTGGATGAGGACAATACTTACGGTGCTAAAAAATGAAGTATTCCAGCTTTTTAATTTCCTACTTAATGTTTGTGATTAGGAACACGATAATCTTTATTTGGTGGACGGTTGGTTACTTTAGATCAAGTATTCTGCGGATTCGAAACTGCGATAACCAATCAATGAATGCAACGAAAGATATGATGCCAACCAATTACAAAGGGAGTGAATATTGTTGCTGGTTCATCGCGAACTACAGCACTGAACATAAACTGAGGTAGGCTATGGTGCTAATCATGCCCTTTATTATTTTTTCATGACTGTAGGCAAAGACCGGTTGCTTGATGCTCATTCCCATGAATATTAAGAAGAATAGAGCGCAAGGGATGGGAGTGAAGGACTGATTGAGAGCACTCACGAAAGCAAAGATCACTCTAAAGAGATTGAGTATGAGATAGATGTTGATATAAGTCAACTTTTTGTTTATTTGGGGAGTGAGGATGAAAGTGTTGGAAGTGTTGTACAGCGATACTGGAAGCAGGAACAGGATGTAAATAAGTAGAGACAGTAGGGCCAATACCGTCATGACCCCGCTCGAAGGGCTCTGAATCTAAAGGAGCGAACTCCGGATGAGAGGACTGAGAACTGCAGTTTTGCAGAGCATTTGAAGGTGGAGTAGCAAGTTCCCAAGGTAAATCTTAAGGATATTGGGCCGAACAAGCATATCTCCACCTTTTGTTATAATGAGTTTAACTATAATGATGAGAAGAAAGCTCATGTTAATCGCAAAACATAAAATAACTGTGAATTTAGGATCTAGGAAAGTGGAAGGATCGACCCATTTCACAACGAGGTAAAGGGTGGATGATGTATCGACGATGCAGGCGATAGTTTGAAGGAGCATGATGAAATGTGTAATGACGTAGTACTGTTCCTGTGCGTGACCATCTATGATGATGTGGCAGATGGTGTTCATAAGAACCTTGCTGAAAGGTGACATTTTCGATCGAAATATGTTAAATTTAAAAATATTGAATATATAATGAAATCTCGAGCATAAATTTGTACTCATTGTTTGGATGTTATTATGATCATGTTTAAATTAAATTTCAGCAGGTCACGGTGCGATGGTTTATCATGGCTAAAATTGTGTCATAAAGTGGGGCATAGAAAAGATTAACCATGAAATTAACATTTTTATGAAGCGAAATATTGAAAACAGCTAAATGTATTTTTTTTGTTTTTAAATACTGTGACCTTCAAACAGACTTCCACCATTTTCAAAATTCAAAGACCTCGAACAAAATTATTTCGTCTTTATTTAAATTATCGGAGAGAATTTTTTTAGTTAACAAACAATTAAAGATAATTTGAATATTTTTATTATTTTAATTATTAAATTTTGATGTATATCATGGCAAACCACTTAAAAAATAAGTTATTCTTGCTAATTAATTTTAATGATGAAATTGTTAAAACGCAACAAAACTATATAATCAAAAGTAAAATAAAATAATTTGATATTTTATCAGAATTTACAAATTAAAATATAATTATCCGCCAAAGAATCAAAACTAGTTTAATAAATGCGAGAATATATAGCTATATGGAAACTTTTAATAAAGCCTTATCATTTTAGATCATAATAAAATAAATATTGTTATCATAATGAACTTTGTTTGCCCTCTGTTACTTTTACAAGCATATTTAGTCATTCAAGGATTTTTGTACACTAAACTTATTAAGGAAAAACTGAATATATATGAGAGTTGCGGCTTTAATGATGCTCTCAGTTATTTAGCAGAGATGGATAGATACTAATTTTAGTGAACAATTTTTTAATTTTTAAATGCTAGGGTGGTAACGCCGATCGTGATTTAGATGACTATCATAAATGGCATAATATTGTTAGCAATTCTTCTAACACTGGCAACGATTAAAATACATCATCACCATCAATACTCGAAGCGCAAATTATAATAAGGATCAATAAATCATGGAGGACTCAATAATTACTAAAATAAAGACAATTTGTGTTCAATAAAGAAGTCTCATACAATCTGAAAGATAAATTAATGGTTTTTGAAAATTAAGCTGGTTTCAAACCTGAATGAATATTATTTATTCAATGAGATGACTACAAACTCAATGATTGTTTCTTATTATTTTTAAATTATACAATGTAACAATCGCCATTTTTTATTTGAATTTAATATTTATCGAGCAGAAGACAACTCCTCGCAGAGAATATCCCTTATTATATAGTCCTCTATGCTTTAATCAAAAGCTCTTCAATTCAGCTTCCATCTGATGAGTTCGGAAAAGTTGACAGCATAATAAAATTAATACAAATTTAACAGTAAAATTGCCGGCTATTTGCTAAATACTCCCAATTCAAACTAGCAGCGGTATTATAATTTTAACTGAGATGCTAACAGACTATCCTTTCTGCTCCACAGTCTAGGAAGAACCAATTCTCACTCAAAACTAGAACCGCTTCGTCCTTTTCCCCATCCACTATCACTCAGTCTATGAGATGTACAAGAAACATCTGGCATCCTTTTGGACCGTCAATGAGGTAGACCTCTACCAGGATCTCAAAGATTGGCAGAAACTTAACTAAAATTAACAACACTTCATCAAAAATGTGCTAGCTTTTTTTGCCGCCTCCGATGGCATTGTTCTGGAGAATCTAGCACAACAGTTCTATGTGTAGGTACAGATTCCTGAAGCTCGATGTTTCTACGGGTTTCAAATGGCAATGGAAAATGTTCACTCTGAAACTTACTCGCTGCTGATTGACACCTATATCAAGGATGTAAACTAAAAAAATTTCCTTTTTGCTGCTATCACTAACATTGATGTCGTCAGAGAGAAGGCGCAGTGGGCAATCAAGTGGATGAATCATGAAAAAACTTTTCACTAACGATTAGTGGCCTTTGCAGCAGTATAGGGCATCTTCTTCAGTGGGTCCTTCTGTGCCATCTTTTGGTTAAAGAAGCGTTCCCTTATGCCAGGGTTGACCTTCAGCAACGAACTAATCTCGAGGGATTAAGGACTCCATACTGATTTTGCCTGTCTGCTTTATTCCCTCCTCAAAAACAAATTACGTCCAGAAATAATTCAGGGAATCATCACTGAAGCCGTGGCTATCGAAAAGAAGTTCATTTCCTAGAGTTTACCGAGTGACTTAATCGGTATTAACAGCAAACTGATGATACAATACATAGAGTGCGTGGCTGATCGACTTCTCGTGGCTTTGGGAGTACCAAAGGTGTACAACACAAAGAACCCTTTTGACTGGATGGAGATGATTTCGCTGCAGGGAAAGACAAATTTCTTCGAGAGGAGAGTGGGTGAGTATCAAAAGGCAGGAGTTATGAACTCAAAGGAGGACAAGTAGTTTCGCACCAACGCTGATTTCTGAAATCTGATTGTCCTAGTATATCTATTAAATAATTTAAGTGCAATTAAGTTAGTTATTAAATCCTAGTTATGAGTGCATATTAAATAGAATAATTCAAGATGAACAGCATATAATAATAAAAGCTTTATTATTAAATTATTATATGCTTTATTATAGAGAAAAGAATTGGAAATAAGAGGGGCATCAAATAAAGATCAAAATAATAATTAAAGCTTTTGTCAAATAAGCACAACCTATCAATCTAAGAAATGGATCATGAATTTGGGAGTCAACAACATAGAGCAATCTACTTCATAAATCCATCATCAGTCAATTTCGGATCAATATGAACTCGAAAGATTACTGAAATGATGCATATGCAAATCAAGTTGATATATCGCTGCACATGGGGTAGGAGTAGGCAGCAACAGTTGCAGCAATTCCAGTGGGGTCAGCAAGCGCAGCAACTTGTGCACATATCCTTACAATATCCGCATTGGTGAGAGATGATGAATTAGAAGTTAAGGCAACGCTAACTGAATTGGCTGTAGAAGCATATGCTGCCACCGTTGCCCCTTTTTGTATTAGCTCCTTGAATGGCTGGCTGTCCTTAATTAGCTGTTGAAGACTGTCAAACATTTATTTGAGCTCCGGGTCTAGTTAGTTCAGTTGTTTGGACGCTGCCGCTTTACTAGCTGCAATGGATTCTTCAGTTGCCCCTAAAGTAGCGATGTTTATAGCAAGATTTGCTACGGATGTAACTTGGTTAAAAATTATGGCAGCACATCTGGCAGAAGATGGAGAGGCACCCATTCCGCAACCAACCCATCCTGATGGAGTATTAGACCAGCAAACTGGACCAAGACCATAGTAACCGGAAGGGCATCGGGGATAGCACAGAAATCCATTTTCCTCATTGTTAGGAGGACAACCAGCAGCGGTAGGGTGACCAATATTGATATGTTTAGCACATGAGAAACCAATACCACCATTATATCCCATCCCATTGCAATCAGGCGGATTAGGCTGGCAAATGCAGCATCCAGCAGGAGAATAACCAGGCGAACACTTTGGATAAACAATAGCACCCCAAGTCTCACAATTTCCTTGGCCATGATCCGCCTCGCATCGGGAATAAGCTCCTGATAAATCAAAAAGTTGATCTCCAAACTTCCAAGGATAACCAACTCCTCGACCATAATCCTGCAGAGCACAGAAAAGTCCCTAATCTACCCACCCAGAATCTGTGGGGCAATTTTGATGGCAATCAAACCCAAACCTTGAATAGCCATTTGGACAATTAGCATAGCACAGAATACCAATTAACTCTGATCCTGAACCACAAGTTTCAGGAACTGTGCCTGCACCCCTTGTGGTGGTGCTTTTCCAACAAAATGCTTCATTGTAGTTCTTTCCATTATTGTTGATCAAATTATTGGCAGCCAGAGTAGCCACTAATAAGAAGGGAATTGAAAAAAGATTTGTTTTCATTTTAATTGATTATAAATCTAATCAGTTAAGAGGATTTATAGTGGCTCATGTGATTGTTACAGGCAGAAAATGTCAATGCATTCGTTGCAGATATTATAATCCTAGTTGGACCCTTAGAACTGTTAAATGTCAGTGCTTGTCAAAGCTTTAATTAGTTTTAGGGGAATAACGCAATGTATAGTTTTTTAGTATCTAAAATCTTAATTTCATGGTAATTAATTTTAGTCATGTAGAGGTGTTGTACATGAATATGGAGTTAATAATTCCTATTGTACTGTTTTATATCATTTTTTTTTGAAAAAAAAATTGGGCTCTGTCTGTATATCTTCTTTTGAAATCAAGATAATAAGGGAAAATCATAGCGCTAAAGAGTAATCTTATTCTTTAAAGTAGTTTTTTCTCAAAATATTTCTATTGGATAAACTCTGAGTGTTTGGTGAAGAATGATATAAAAGGATAATCGATAAGGTAAATTATCTAAATTGTAAATAAAACAGAAAAAACAAGCATCTAATATGCATTTAGACTTATTGTATCCATCACAATCGAAAAAAGCCCTATAATAACACTTTTATTAATTCGTTTTTTATAATATTTTACTATAAACTTTTTGTATTTTTTTAATTTTGCTTTTGTTGATAAAATTCAGATTGGTTGAAGGACTTTTGAAAATAAAAACATAATCTTGAGGGTAGGACATCAAAAAAATAAATTGAAGTTATTCAATGGCAATGTTAACAGAAGTATAACAATGAAATGAAATAAGATGTTAAAGATTATTTTGAAAGGATTCATTGTAATTATTCAAAATTTTAATAGAAGCAACTCTCAATTTTTGAATATCACATCAAATAGAAAAGTCACCTTACTGAACATTTTTCATCTTTTTCCCAATCGAGTTTCCGAAATAGATAATAAATTCTCATTTTAGTTATGCTACTTCGCGCAAAAATATATATTTGAAGAAATATAATAAATTATGTTATATCTTTTTATCATATAATATACTAATCTTGTATAATAGTAATACCGACCATTGTTGGAAAACTACCGTTACTTCAAAAGGAAAAACTATTGGGTGCAAACGACTTCCCTCCAATATCACAACTACAATTCTAATAATTTATATCTCAGAATATAGACAATGATTTGCCAATTATTTTATAAGTAGATTAGCTTATCATCAATACTAACGGCTTTATATTATGTTATAAATAAACATTGCTATTGAGTTTACGACTAATATCTTATTCTAGTATAATAGTCAAAAGAATATAAAAATTCAGTGAGAAAAGTTTATCCAATCTGAAGCGAGTAATTAATCGATTGTTGGTCGTTTTCTAAAATCGAAGCTCAACATTTTGGTGATAAGATTTACCAAAATCTGAGAAATGTCGCTCGTAAATTTAAGTTCGGCTTTAATGACTTTATTAAATAGGGTCTTTTAGTTCATTCCTTTGAAAGGAAAAGTGCCTATTACCAATCGATAAAGCACCACTCCAAGTGACCATATATCCGCAGGTTTTCCATAGTAACCCTAGCGTTGTATAACTTCCGGAGCTATATAGTGAGGCGTTCCGCAGAAATCATAGAGGATATAGTTTTACTTTGGCAGTTGCCGACTAAATCCAAAATCAATCACCTTCGTCTTAAAGTCTTTACTGACTAAAATGTTCTACAATTTCAGGTCGCGATGTACAATATCGCGCCCGTGCAAATATCCAATCGCTTTTATCACTTGAATCATTAAAACACGAACCTGTTACTAAGGAATTGCCTTGAGACACTCACTTTTTAGATACTCGGCTAGCGAACGATTGTCAAAGAGCTCCGTCACTATGTTGATACTTTACTAAGTTTAAATTGTTTCCTCGTAGCCGAGGATGAATTCATGCTGTACTGACGATAAAATTTATACTTCTCTTTAAAGGTTGTTCCTCCTATCTTCGTTGCTAAGTGATGAACGTAGATAGGTCTTAATTGCAAATTTTCGACCTTATCGATTACGTGCTACTCGTACGATAGAATAGGTACCCCTACCGAGAATTGGACCGAGTTTATAGTTTTGCAGGTGATCACTAAGCTCGATCTTAGTCATACTCTTCTATGAGCGTATTTTGGGGTGGTCAAGCGAATCAATACTGCGCTCTCTGTGAAAGAGGGGATTGTTGCTTATTGTGATGCGAGGAAGCGCTTGCTATCTATTCTTCTCATTGCAAAGTTCAATTTATTGGAGAGTGATCAGATTGTGTTGTGTCTGATCGAGCAGTAGCAGATCTTTATTGGAGTTGCGCATGGCTCTGGTTTCTTTACTTTCGAGTGACCTGCGTGGGATGGTGGGTTGCTGAGAGTTGGTGCTGATCTTGCGAATGAAAGGTAGTTTAACTGGTTTGCCAAACTCTAATTATCCGAACTTGCCGCTCAAGGCTGATTCTGTCTTCATGTTTTAATTTTTAGCACGCACTGGTCTGTTCTCACTCATAAAATTATTATACCATATAACTACCAGAAAGTGCAACATAAGGATATATTAAAATGTAGATTTATCAAGAGTGATGATCATATCATCATTGATGGGTATCTATCAATTGAAGTAACAAAATGATGGATCAGAATAATAAATTTGGCTATCTTTCAAGGAAAGAGGTTATCAGTGATGATTAAGAGAATGGATAATTTAAATCTTTAAACCATTTTCTCAATTTTCTCATATGAATTGTAAGCTATTTGGATTATATAATTCAAATCCAAGAAATGAAAACACATTTATTATGCGTGCTGTTCTCATTCTTAATAGTTGCAACTGTTACCCAATCGGCCACATACAATAAGTCCTTGTGTACTGATATCGAGATTGATCAACTGCACTACTATATCAATAGCAATCAAAACAGCCAGGACATTCAATATCAGAGCAATGACACCACTGTCATGTATAATCTCTGTTCCCAAGTAGAAGTCTATTGCTCTTACTTAAACGCAGTTCTAGTGGCATCGCTGGTCGTACAGAACCAAACTTCTAAAACTTGTTCTCCTTTTATTCAAACCAATATCACCTTTATAAACCCTCTCAATGGGTCTCAAGGCATCCAAGTGACTTATACTCCCATTTGGAATCAGGCTAATATTCAGCCTATCCTACTAACTTATCCATGTAATTCTGGTAATTCAGTGGGATGCCCTTCTATTGAGTCAAGCATCATGTGGGAGTACTTTAATCGTCATTTGCTGGCTTATACGATAGTCATCTAAGTAATTGGGGTGATTCTGATGATATTAGGAATATATATCTATCGTGGCAGTATAGTACTAATTGGATGGAGCACCGCTTTTATCATCCTAGTGATCATCTAATCGCTGTTTGTATTTCTACCAGGAGTGCCTGACTCCTTACTACAAAACATTCTAATACTCACAATCATCTGCAGCTTTTTTGTCGGCTATATTCTTGGATACTTTCCAAAAGCAGGAGTATTTTCCATGGGCCTATGGATTGGTTTTGTTATCGCCTTAACTCTTAATAATATTGCTTTTTACTACATTAACTCTACTCCTAGTAATCTCATGCTTTATATCGTGCTGCCTGTACTGAGTATTGGATTTGGAATACTCATTCTGTTTATCAAACGCACTTTCATTATCTTTGCATCATGTAATTATTCCCTTATTTAGCTTTGATTGGATCTTACCTTTGCCTTAGAGCTCTCAGTTGGCACCTCGGCGCCTTTCCAAACGAGTTTTAATTATCATTAAAGTATCATCTGGGGTTGAGTCCGCCAGTGCCATGGCAATTTTATCTCTACGTATTGGCTCTAATGATTTTAACTGCATCAGCTTCAGCCTTGCAAACTTGGCTATTTAAGAAGAAGATGCGTAAAACAAACTAAAATGAAAACATTGAGGATCACTTAGATAAAATGTAAAACACCCTTAAGAAATAACGGGAGGATCTTATGGAATTTCAGAATATATTCAAGCCTAAATCGATAGAGAAACCTCGTGTACTGAATAGATATGATGGGAGACACACTAATGAACGACATGCTAAATATAAAAAGGAAGAGAGTGAGGAGGAGGAAATTGAAGAATAGTAAAATTACGGACACGAGAGAATATCTTATGAAGAAGAGGAATTGCCCGCCTATGTCGATAGTGCATCGGAACATAATTAGTAATAGAATGAAAAGCCTGATAAAGGTCTTAATCAAAAGTTACTACAAGATAAAAGATCAAAAAAATGATAATTTTCGTAATAATCAACTTCCTGAATATTATTTATCAAATAGCTTGTCTTTCGACCCATTTGAATTGGTTAACCTATAGAATAACACTAAAAAAAGCTTAATATTCCAATTAATAAGAAAATAATCTGTCGTTTTATCAGCTAATTGATTATTTATGAATTGGAGAACAATTGATACGGGAAATACTTTCAATACGAATCACATTTATGAATTTTGTTAGCTTTATCCTTAACCTTGAGAATTTTAAAGGTTTTTACGGCGGTCGCTGAGTTTATGAGCTTTTCTTTTCCGTTTCTTGTTCTCAGCGGGAGATGTGCCAGGCATATCAAGACTGTCCTAGTCAATTTATTAGATGCTATTTACTACTTTCATATCTTTTGAGCTTGCTCCAACAATACTGGGAGTGCTTGACCGCTCGATATAAAACGATTAGAATTGGACTTATTTCTTAATTCTAGATTGAATGATATGCATAACTATTGCCGCTATGAGCAAAGCAACTCCGAATGCTGATTGCAAAATCCATTCCAATTGATGCGGCTTCGTCTTTTACTCTGCCTGTGCTAAAGTCACGAGAAGCAGGAGCAGTAGTAATTTTTTGTCGTGCATTTAAATAATATCGCCATTTAGATTGTTTATACTCTATATTCGTTAATCATGCTCACCTAAATTTGCATTGATAGCGTTCAGATTTTCATTAACACTAGACTGTTGTCAGTATTGGTTGGATTATTTTTAATTTATAATAACTCATATGACATACCGCCAAATTCCTTTTGATCTTGTCATTGCCAGAACTCTTACGGGAGGTATTGGCAAAGGCAACCGACTCCCTTGGAAACTGCCTACCGATATGAAAATGTTCAAAAAAATCACAACTTCCTCTCAGCATGGTAACAGTGTTATCATGGGCAAAAAAACATTTGAATCCATGGATAAAAAAGCTCTTCCAAATCGACTCAACATTGTGATATCAAGAAACAGCAAAGTGTAGGAAAATTAACATATAAAACAAGCCCGCAGCTTGAAAGACGCTTTAAGTCTATCATAGTCCCTACTTCCACAGGGTCGAGCATTTGTAATTGGGGGAGCCAAAATATTTTAGGATTCCTTAGCTGATTGCAGATACATCTACGAAACTTTAGTTGCTGATGAAGTTCCTTGTGACGTTTTCGCGCCAAAATACGATCATTTTGACTGTTCCTACGTTTCAAAAACATTTCGATAGAATGAACTAAGATTTGACTATCGCCTCTATTACAACCAACAGAAATATGCAAAACCACTTGAAAACTTATTTGCTGAGCCTGAACATTAATAATATCAATATTTAAGAGCTATCAAGGACATCATCGAAAAGGGAGAGGAAAAAATGGACCGCACTAAAACAGGAACCAAAAGTTTGTTTGGAGGGCTAATGCGATATGATTTAAATACCACATTTCCCTTACTCACACATAAAAAAATATTTTGGAGAGGCGTGGCGGAGTAGCTCTTATGGTTTATCAAGGGATCGACAGATGCGACCGAACTCTAGAAGAAAAAAATTAACATCTGGGCCGGAAACAGTTCTAAATAATTCCTGAATAGCATCGGCATTGATAGATAGGCTGGAGATTTGGGACCGGTGTATGGATTTCAGTGGAGGCATTGGAACGCTGATTACGTGAATTGCCATGCTGACTACTCTAATAAGGGCATTGATCAACTGGCTGGAATCATTAATGAAATAAAAACGAATCCTTCCAGTCGTAGGTTAATTATGTCTGCTTGGAACCCTTCTCAGATGAAGTAAATGGCTTTACCCCCAGTATATAATCACTAATATAGTGTCATTTGCTTTGCCAATTTCAAGTATCAAACACCAATAAACTCAACTGCATTCTTTATCAACGTAGCTGTGATATGGGGCTAGGTGTTCCTTTCAACATTGCGAGTTATGCCCTGCTTACATGTTTAATTGCTCAAGTGACTAATCTTGGCAGGGGGGAATTAGTTCATATGATGGCCGATATGCATGTGTACAGTAACCACATTGACAGTTTAAAACATTTATAAACTCTCACACCTCACGCCTTCCCTTATCTTAAAATCGACCCATCAATAAAAAGCATCGATGATTTTAAATTCGAGCATCTCACTTTATAGGGCTATCGATCTCATAAAAAGATTGAGATGAAGATGGCTGTATGATCTGTTTCACTTGTTATTTCTATTGAATTAATTTATAATTTACGTGGTATCTCGGAATGACTTCAAATTAGCTCTTTTATACATCAATAATGGCATAGATATTCTTCGATGACGAGTAAATGGATTATATTTAAAAATAATGCCGTATATGCATAAAAAGGCACCGCCCTTCCTCCTTAAGACCTACTAAATGCTTCAAGTATTGTTATACTTATCTAGAACCCTCGACTGAACCATGCGATCCACTGGACTGACGATGGTAATGGTTTTATTATTGCAAATCCAACCTAATTTGAAAGTAATATTCTGCCTATCTACTTCAAGCACGGGAACATGCACTCCTACATCCGACAGCTTAACATGTACGGTTTCAGCAAAAAACGAGGATAGTTCAGAAACTACTACCACCATGAGTATTTCCAACGCGGAGAGGAGCAACTGATAAATCAGATCCAGCGCCGAGTATAAAACAAAGGGCAGAAACAAAGCAGAATGTCAATTGGGTCCATTGATGAGCAATAAACGATGCACTCTCACGAACCTCTACTTAAAATTAATTATTTACTCCTGTTATAACAAATAGCTAATCTCAACATCATCCTCAATGAAACCACCAACGAATAGCTAAGAGATAGACTCGGATCCGCCATGCAAGAATATACAACTGTGCAAAATAAACTTTTACTCAGATTAGCAGATGCTAAAGAAGAGGAAAACGTGCTAACGTCTTCAACCTTGAAAGGATTGCCTCAGATAAATGATCCTTTAATATCACATCATTGATGACAATATAAACTATCCTCTTAATTTTGAAGGTGACGTTTTTTTAATTTTTAAGATTAAATGGAGATATCGAGGCTGGCAGACTGAATCTTTAAATTTTAATTCATTATCTTCTGCTGTATAGCTGGTTCAATTGGCCTTCATAAAATGAGTATCCGATGTTTAATAATAAAACTGCAAATAAAAATCTTAAGTCATCTTGCAGACTCAAAACACCAGGCTTCAGAACTGATAAAGATTCAGTGGCCCCTGACTGATGTCCAATGATTAATTATGCAAAAATAAAACTCGATGCGTTAAATGCATCATTAGCTTAATAATATTTCATAATATTATTAAATAAAAATGAGAGCTCATTTTACAGAATACACCTCTTCTCCAGTCTTTCCTTTCCAAATCGAGCTGATTTGCAGCAAAATGGAACCCATCTACGTGTAGCATCACGCAGCCACCAAAAAGTATAAAAAGGTGGGAAAGTAGGTCCGCGCCAAACTGCTCCAGTGCATTTAAAATGGATGGAGCATCATCAATGTAAGACTTTAATTTATCATGTAGGTTGCCAAGAAATTTAATATTAACTACTCCACTGCTAAATCCATCGTCCAGTTCTAGAAAAAAAAGCAGAGCAGAGTTGACATCAACCAACACGATATGAAAATTAATTCCACGGACGAATGTTAGATTGCTTTGACCGAAGCCTGACATTCCAGTGATATACTAACTTTATTTATAGTTATTTAGAGGATTGCGGTGTTTACTGCAGTGTCAGGAAAAACCTGGCTGTCTTTTGTTTTAGTGTTGAGAAGGTGCATCCACTCATCATTATCATTAAAGTGGAAAAAATATAAAAATCACAACAAAACAAGTCGGCAGCGCAATTTATCCTTTATCTGTGGAAGACTCAAGACAGGAGTCGCTAATCCTTGACTTCCTCCAAGCAACATGCAGTGAATTATAAATAAATAAAAAATAATCTTAGAGGATTCCTGATAAGGAAGGAGGTTATTCCTGACAGCTGGCAATTTGCATTTTTTATTCTCCTTTGCATATATTCATATAAATTCATGGATATTAATAATCATGCATTTTTTATAAGCTCTCTATTAATTAAGATTAAAGGTAATAAATATTAAATATACCATAAAAGCCTTAACAATTAATTTTTTAAAATTTTTATACTAAACTCAGCGGTCTCAACAGTAAAATGAAAGGTTTTGATTGTAAATCTAGATCGTATTTGTTTTATAATTGCCAAACCATCACTAACATAATTTAAAATATTTTATCGATAAAATTCCGAAATTTAAATTAAACGATTATCATACACATTCAAAAAAATCATAAAAATAAATTATATCATCTGTTTTAGTTATTTTAGACCTACTATAAATCATTACTATTCACTTAATGCCGAGAGTTGAATTTGTTCCTTTGCAATTTTGATAGAGACTGGTCTTTATGTTTAATACTCATCGCTTATAATCCACAATAATTAGATTATATTTGATGGTTCAAACTGATATTGAGAACCTTTTCCAATTTTAATCCTCCTCCCCTTCCGTAATTGCCTATTAATGAAGCCCCTCCCCTAAAATGATGGAATCATTCTCAATATAACGCAAGAAGTCTATTAGAACCTCATCACCTCTATCATTTCAGTATGGACTCATTATAGCGAACAAAAGTTGTTCACTCTTTATTTTCTCCCATTATTTATCTTAGTATTGCACAAAAGCGACAATATCCACCGATACAATCTTTTTGGTAAATCGCTATATCAACACTCTTATCAAGACTAGCACTATTGAGGTAAAACAACTGTCATTGTTTGCCATGTGCTGCGTTTGGATCGCCGTCAAGGTAAATACTTCCCTTATTGTAGTTTAATTAGAGAAGAGAAAAATCAGATTTGTTTACGATTCAAGCCATAATCAATAGTTTGGATGGAGTGTTCTCAGCTAGTGAGATTCTGAGTGCTGAAACACAGATTTTACAGATTATGAAATTCAAATTGAACTACGTCACTCCTTTTCAATACATGAGATCCTTTTTCTAAGGTTTTCCACGACTCAAATGGTTAAAAAAAATAATGCCTGACATGACAAATTTGGCAATAAGCATTCCTGAGCTGAGTTGTTACTCTGGTGAGGATATTTTTTATGGAATTATCCTGGCTTGCCTTAAAATTAAAAAATGCATTCTAACGCCCGATCAACGATAAAACCTGTTCTCTTCTATTAAGAATAAGGAGGCAGCCAGTTCTATATCGTCTGTGATGGTGCAAGTTTATTATGAAATGTCTGAGAGTGTTAATGAATAGAACCCTGAAAATACATAAAATAATCAATGAGATTAAATAAATGATTTCAACTTCGAGTAATTATCTCTCAATTTCAATACAAATTATATACTAATAATGAA
>Ga0302191_10000390_pt1 | contig 27744 bp, 14 predicted proteins | sample II_Bog_E3_1_FD_198775 | JGI IMG/M metagenome (GOLD analysis project Ga0302191, IMG submission 198775) | Peat permafrost microbial communities from Stordalen Mire near Abisko, Sweden - II_Bog_E3_1 | ecosystem: Environmental > Terrestrial > Soil > Wetlands > Peat | place: Sweden: Abisko...
ATACGATAATTTGATAGATAGTTATATAATGAGTGAACATTTTCGCAAAGAAGAAGAATAGTTTATTACCTCCATCTCTAATGTCCAGAAAAAGATAGATGTCATCTCCCTTCAAACTAATCGTGCTGCTTACTATATTTAGATAAAAAGGAAGTCGCTTTCAATGATCTCAGAGAGGATCTAACGCATTGCTAGCGGAATATAAAACTGATGGAAACTGAAATTGCATCGTTGCCTCCTCAACCCAAATTCGAACACCTTCGCAAAGTAGATTTGAGTTGAATTAGGTGAGACAATACAGAAAAGATTTCGATAATGTTCGTAAATCTCTCAACAAAGCCGAAGAGACCTATGTTTTATAAAAGAGTAGATAAAAATTAATAGGAGCAGAACTTGACGTACTTCAACTAAGACGCAGGATGGTTCATAAACTCGCTAATCAAAGTTCATACGGCAGGGCTAAATTATTTCAGACGGGACTAATAAACTTAGGGATGGTGTTAGGGTTATGCACTAAACTTTTGAAATTGGCAATCAGATAGAGGGTGAACTCTAAGACCACACGGGTAGATTGATACAAAATCGTAAAAAAATGGGAGGAATCGGTGATAAGTTAGCTCACAGTGGGCAATTGGTAAGTACAATGATGATGCGGATCCGTCGAAATAAATTTATCCTATTCAGCATATTAGGCGTAATCTTTTTGGTGGCTGTAATTATCTTAGGAGTCTACTTTTCTCGACGCAATAAATCAGTTTGATAATGTAAAATAATCTTTATCCCTAATCCTAAAAATATCGATACTAAAAATGAAAGATTTCCATTATAATCAACAATAATTCTATTCCTTCAAGAGAAAAAACATGTATTCTAAATTTTGATAATGGTTTATTAATTGCTGATTGATTGATTGATTGATTGATATTATTAATCCTTACATTATTTCAAAAAGATTATAGTGATAATACTACTATTATTTATAAAAAAATAACAACGTTATGTAGTCAAAAATAAAAATAAATATATCTTTGCATATTTGATAAAATCGGCATCAATTTATCTATTTTTAATATAGATCATTGATAGTTATATGTTCATGATATATTGACTCAACTATTTGTATTTTATACTTTTTATACGATTCAATGATAGATTTACATCAGAATGAAGATCATAAATAAGTTGATATGGTGGTCAACAGACCTGCATAAAATGTGTGCAAGTAATGTCCTTCAATACGTTAACCTTAAGACCAAGAAAAGCATCCACCATCACAAATTAAACCAATATAAAATAATGTAAGGGTTTAAAATAAAAGCTTCTCGCTTTATAAATCAATTTTTTTGAAATAGCGTACGTATCTATACAGTAATTGCTTTGATTTCTTTAGCATGATCTCGTCAATGCAGTCAATATTATTATCTATGGATGAACAAATCTATACTTTATAAACTTCAAATCAGCAGTGTGAAAGTTAAAATAGTTCGATGAAAAATTAAATACAATAATTGAAAGAGTAAAGTCGAAAAAAATCTTAATTGCAACTTGAATATTCAGCAAAGATTGTACTTTTATAATCATAAAACAAATCATTAAATTAATAATTAAATCAAGCCAATGAAAATTATTAAAATTTATTGCGAAATTTATAAAATGAAAGTTCAAAAATAAAATCATTGTAGGAATCATCAATTTCAAAAAATTGGAGTAATTGCTCAGAATAAGAGTTAAGATTAATAATGCAAGATCAAGCTAAACAAATATACGACTTAACATTGTAATTAGAGAAAAAAAATCTAGAGAGTTCGTATTATAAAGAAAGAAGAGATGAATATTTTGTACGTTTAGGTTAGCTGGAAAAAAAAAATTAAATTCTAAATACAAAATGTCAACAGCTTGAGGCTTGGCAGGCTACTGTGGAAAAAATATATAAAATATCACCAGAAAAATCATTTAATCGAAATATGAACGCTAATTCTGGAAATTTTCTTAAGGGAAAATCATTTAATAATTGATTTAATCAATCTTAGTAGAGATTTCTATAATACATTAATATTAAATCAGGATCAGAAATCTCCCCTGTTCACCATTTTATACTCCTTTTTCACTGCTTACAGTCTCATCTTTTGAAATTCAGCTTTGCTAGCGAGATCATCAAGATTGTATTCTTGCTTGAATTTACTTTGATTCAGTGTTTTTGAATATTTTAGGAGACTTTCCTCAGTGGCTAATTTTCGATGTTTGCTTGTCTGCTAGAAATCTGATTTTTCAGGAGATCTGAAAGAGTAATGCGATGTTTCTAGCTTATTTTTAAGGCAAAAATTTTATTTTGAGAGATCCTATACTAACTTGTAATACTGCTCTACCTCTCTGCATTTTTCCTTCAGCTTCTAGACTGTACGGCTCGTATTCATCTGTTCTTTTTTTTGGTCTTAGAGTAGCTACATAAGTTTTGATATCTTTTGCTCCTTCTCTTCAATTTACCGTTTCTTCTATATTTCTAATTTGGTGTATTTCTGTTAAAGATTATCATGCAACTCTTTTAATTCACAATATTTTTACTCGTATTTTTTGCAGTGATCTTTCCATTTTTGAAGCTAGTTTTGATAGTGAAGATTAGTCTTCTAGAAAGTCATCGTAGATTGAAGAAAAGCCTGCTATATTAATTGATTAAAATTATCCTGTCTCTTATGAAGGAAAAAAGAAGTTTGCTACTTTTCCATCTCTATCATTTTGCAAAAATGCTGGCATGAGAGTCGAGTCGCATAAATTTATTCTTTTAGCTTCGGGAGAATGAGCTTCGTCAATTTATCATAAATTTTTCTTAATTTCGCAAGCCTTTTCTCTTTTCCACTCAGCTATTCCTTCAAAGCTTAAATTTGCTCTTCCATTTGATGTTTATTGTCTTTGATAATTTTCTCTCTCTCTTCGAGACTGCTATATCTTTGTTCCACTTCGTTATACTTTTAGAGCATCTCCTTACTCTTGTCTTTATTTTTGAACTACTTTTCCACTTGTATTTGGAGGGATTAGTATAGTCTTTCTATTTCAAATTTCATCTACCCTATTCTTTATTTTTTTTATTTGCTGTCCTTTTCGAGGAGATGGATTTTATGCTGTAGTTTGCTTGTTATGTCCTTATGCATTTTTGATATCTATTGCAATTTTTGGCCATTTTTGGTTTTTAATTATTTTTCTGTTAGCTAGCTGTGATTTTTGTACTCTTCATATTACTTACGTATCCGGCCTACTTCTTACCGGTGGTTCCGTGACAGAATTTCATTAGTTTATCTCAGTTTAATGATAAGTTTTTCAATTTAAGTCCTCATTACCTAATTTTCCTTTTTCATTTAATTAATTTTATTCTTCAGGTTCCTTTATTCTTCTTCTAAAATGCAATATTTTTCCCGCTCCTTGCTGTTCTATAATTTCAAATTTATTAGTAGCTTCTTAGTTTCAGTGAGTTCTTCAACTATTCTATCCTTTTGTGTGACTATTTACTCTCTGTTTTGTTTCTCTTCCTCTAGTAATTTGGCTGTATCATCTTTAAGCTCCTCCATCCTCGAGCACCTCTCTTTTTCTTATAGTTTCTACATCTTTAAATCTTCATTTTTGTTGAGAATCTCCAGAATTTAGCGATCAAGTCTATCAGATCTAATTTTCTCGCCCTTCAGCAAATTATCCAATTATTAATTTTCTTTCAATATTTTCTATCTCTATTCAGCTAGCTCTTCATTTTGTTATTTAAGTGCAATGATTTCTTTCTGTGACTGTCTAATTTACTGCAAAAATAGTTATCTCTCCTCCTTCATAACCTCGGTCTCCATCTTGATATCTCTCTCCATCTAACTATCGACCCCGCTATTGCTAGAATGCTAATTATTCCTTGATGTATTTTGCTGAGCCATTTGATTAATAGCCTAATTTCTCTTGATTCTGTCTCCTTCCAACTCTCTCTCCCTAATCTCACAATATTTATATTTGATCTCCTCGAACGCTAAGGATACATTCTCGTAGTTTTATGATAAAGAGACGATCTCCATCTTCATCTTGTCGTTTTATAATTGATTTTACTCGTAACTTTGAAATATCTTTTTATATTTATCACGCCACTCGTCTCTCTATTATTCAAGATCTAAAAGCGCTTCGGAAAGAGTTTATTCGAAGGCTGAATAAAAGATTAGGTACTAATTATCTTTGGAAGTTGATAAGTAATCGTTTGAATTAATTCACTTTTCAGTTCTTAGAGAATACGCTGGAATTTTGTTCTTTCTTGATCGATCTGCGATTTAGGGCTGTCAACGGACACGGCAAGAGAACTGATGAGGTTTCCCAGCACTCGATTAATTTAAGTTTAAATATCTTCGCAAAGTCGCCTCAGAGAGGAGGTCGCAGACTATGATTATGGAATCATCGTTTAAATTATATAAACTTTGAACTAAAAGACAAATACAATGCTGACTGAAATACTTCTTTGATGATTAAGCAAGTTTATTTTAAACAAAAATAGTAACACGTTAATCATTTCCTATAAAAATTATTTGCATTTTTTATCTTATTCCCAAGATCCTTTCTCCAGCCTGGTTTTTAAAATCCATTTTTTTATATTTTTACCTATTTCTTTTCATTGATACCTCGTTCAGATACATGAATTTAGTCTGTAATCCAAAATTCTGACTGTCTAATATCTCGTTTGATGGGACTCATTTGCCGAGGATGACTGCTTTTTCTAATGCTGCCTCGAAGTATGCTTTATTCAATCATTGATGCCATTTCTTCCAGGCTTATTTAGCTTTACCTTAATCTTAATGATATTCTTTCTTGCTGTTCTTTTGACATCCAAGAAAGGGCGCTTTTTTCTATGAAATGAGCTGTTCTATTGTGAATTGAAGTGTTTTATTCTCTCTAGATTTATTCCACCCTCTACTCCTGCTTCTTTAGTTATTTTTAGGTTTATTAAACTCTGATAATTAACTATTGATTCTTATCGTGGATAGTTTACACTTATTTGAGGAGTTAATCAATTTGCTGTGTTTTTTATTTAATCACTTATAAATATCTTTTCTACTGTTCGTGGGATAGGGTATATGCCCTTTATTATTTTTCTGTCGTTTTATAGACTTGAATATTTAGCTATAAATTATCTATCGCCACCGATAGCTCACGATTTTTCTTCTTCTAATATTCATTCTACATCTATTTTTTATAGATTTATTTGGTAAAAAATTAACGGACTGTTATTATCTCCTACTTTGCCTGCTTAAAATTTTGTTCCATTTAATAATACTTCTCATGAAATATTTTCTTCTGTTAAATAAACTCATCCTCTTGCTGTAGCATAGATGACTCACTTCTGCAGAAAGCTGCCACACTGTCTTCATATACCATGGGATGAACATAGCTCATTTTTCGAATAATCTCCTATTTTTGTTGCTTTATCTTTAGATTTAATTGATTCATTTGGGATGAATATTGCTTTTATTTGCTGGATAGAGCGTTTTCCAATATTTTGCATCTTAGTGATTTTTATTAAAGTTCTACCTTCAATGTAGAGATCGTTCTATTGAGTTCTTTTGTGTTATCATTGTCTGACTAAAGGACAGTCAAAGAATGTTTATATCGAAGTTCGAGGTTGTTACGCTAGAATTGCTCATTTTTATATTTTGTCCATAGCGAATCGTAAGCTATACGAATTTTATTGCGCTCTTCTGTATACTTTTCACATTATTATTTGTCGAATTTAGCCTCAATTTCAGTGATGCGATATTGCTATTGAACTTTTGTAAGTTATGTCTTTTTAAACTGTTCTTAATACTATAATTTAAGAGTAAGTATTGATATATTCGACTATAGAGTCTCTTTTAAATTCATCAGATTTGAAACATTGGCTGTGAGTATATTAATTTGATTTTCGTAGCCGTTTTTATTTGATTGGATGATGACTGATGATACATCAATGTTTTATTGTTTTTGCTTGAGTTACATTAGTTTTATTTCTATTGAGGTGTTGATCCCCTTCATTTCCTCTATTTTTTAGTTATTAACCTTAAAACTTTACGCTAATGATTGATTTTAATATGAAATCAATTCATTTTAATGCTATTTTTACTATAATTTTGAATTTAGCATTTCAATTTCACCTTTCATAATATTACAAACCTATTCTTTAAGATTCAAATCCTTTTTAATTTTTTTCAACTATGACTAAAGTTTGATATTGCTTCTGTCAAGTTTTCTTTCCTCGATAAAAGAGTTTATGCTTTCTTGCTGTTTAGCAATTATCTTTTATAGCTGTTTATTTTCAAATAACATCTAACTATACTCCTTCTTTAGTTCTAACCCAGTTTGAATATGCAACTCTATCACTAATTCTGCGTTGCTAAGTTAATATTGCTTTTCGTTGAGAGTTAACTATATTTCTCTAATTTTTTTGATATGATACTATTGCTTGATCATCATTTATAACTCAGAATCACTTTTCTACTTACATATTTGTTGTAAATTCTCTTTCTATCTTTTCAGTACAATGACGGATTATTTAAGAAGCTTGATATCCTGCTTTAAAATTACATTCTATTTGTTTAAGGAGAGGTTATATTCATTTAGCTAGGATATCTTATCTTTCATTACTTTTACCTCTTGTAATTTCATATTAAAGTCATCAAATAATAACTTATGCTTAATGCCCATCTCGCTATACAGGCTATGAACCTCACTGATTTTGTTTTAGAACATCATTCGCAACGATACTTCATCCTTAAATGCTAAATCTGAATTGTTGCAATCTTCGGTTAGAACTGTATTATCGATAATCAGATCATAATTTTCTTTTTTCAAAATTTTGAGTTCCTTTAAAACCTAAAAGTGCCGTTATTGATTTGTTTCCTAATTCTTCTCAATGATTTATTATTTAGCTTGTAATTTAGTGGCAATCTCCTCAAGTTTTTTATCCTTTTCTCTCTATAGTTAGGCAACTAAAGCTTTAAACTCTCCATTAGAAAAATATTATAATAGAATTGAATAGACATGCCAAATTACTCTGTATATCATTGAGTTCCTACTCCCAATTTCCTTTATCATGTTGCTGAACCCCTGAGAATAGATGTATAAGGAATTATAAATTCGATTTACGTTATCGTTATTGAATCCTTTAGCCAGAAGAGTATTTTTATCTATTCCATATTTTTTTAATGCAGAAAGTGGTATCTTTTTATCAAATTTTTCGTCAATGCAATGCTCCTGAATAATAGAGTTGATCCATATCTACAAATGCTTATCATATATTTTTAGATTATCGTTTTTTGTGGCGACATTTTGTTTGTTTGATAGAGTAATATTTCGAGTTTATGCTATTGGCTATGTGACTACTCTTTGAGATAACTCTTCTTTCTCGTCAATCTTATAATTTGTCATCACAGTTCTTGTTATTAAAGGCTAATTGCTATCACTTATATGAGATCGCTTCTTTCCCGCATAATTTACTGATTTTCTTTTAATGGGATGACTCACCTTATCATTACTTCTCAAAGCTGATCTCTCCCTAATAGGTTCAACTTAAGCAGTGTCATATTGCGTATTCTTTGTTGACAAATGAGCATTTTTGCTATTACTATTCTAACTTATAGACTTTCTCTTTCGGAATGTGCGGTCTATGCTTTTTCTGCTCCCTGAATTCTTCATCAATTGAACTGTATTATTCTCTAATTTGATCTCTTCTTTGAGGAAAATATATTCTGTCATATTTTATTACAAATATAACTTATCTGCATGATAATAAAGACAAGACATCAAGTGGCATTTATACACAGCTTAAGAAAAGAGCACATGCTTTCAGATTGACTGATCATACGAAGCAGAGAAGGATAATATTATTAAAATTCTATAGGGTTTAATAATATAATTCAGAAATATGAGGAGCAGAAATCAGAAGAAAAATTATCGAAATAATGTCAAGAGATTAAAAAATAGTTGGAAATAGTCAAAGCTAAAATAAAAGGTGATTGAGGAGGAACAGAATAAAGTCACTCAAATTATCAAAAATAGATCAAGGAAAAAGCAGAACTTTTGAACAAAATACAAAACTGATTTAAGGCCTCTAGGATATCAAAGTAATTATCCTGCTGTTTTGTAGGATTCGACCAATCTAAATTCATCTTTATAGGTAATCTCTTTAACAAAGCAACTTTCAGCATCATTTCAAATTGAGCCAAAAGTTTTACAAGCAAAAAATAAGTGTAATTTTGCTTTCAAGCAGTAAAAGTCAATATTTTGGATTTATAAATTACCTATATTTATGTTGAATATAATAATTTTACATTAAATGCAAATTAACAAAAATATTCCTTTCCTTCAAACTCATAGGAGAGAAATTGAAAACGAACCTTTTGCAGTGGTTTACAATTACAGAAAGATGAGAATCATTAAAAAAATAAAGGAGTTAAAAAAGAATAAAATGGAAAAACTGAAGATGTAGAAGAGACTGCAAGAGGAAGAAGAAAGAAGGGAACGACAAGAATCCATCAACCGCAACATGTTTGAAGATGACGGCAAATGGGATCTGTGCTATGAGAATTTTAAATTATTTGAGGATGAATTCGAATCAAAAGCCAGCTCAACCAGCCAGAAATAAAACGCGGGCAAATCAATGTTGAATCTTAAAAAATAAAGTTTGAGTATGATCCCAGTTGTCGAGAAGTGTTCTGTCTTCTCTTCAGGGTTTGTCTAATTTTCTTTCCGGATGTGAGTTTGAGCGTACTCTTCTGACAAAGGGAGAGTATTAACAAATTTCGTAACAAATTGATGTTAAATCATTAAAAGACATATTTCTAACTATTAACGCCATATATTTGCACTACTAATAGATAAAATAACAATAAAAATACGATCACAATAAACAGAAATATGATCGTCGTAAAATCTGTAAGAAAGGATAATCATCAGTTTTTAATTTTTGCTTCATCTAGCATAAAGAGCTACAATTAAAGTTCACCTAAATGTTATTTTGTTTGTATTTAATAGCCGCGAAATTATAATTTATAAGTAAGTGATATATATAACTACACTTAGCGTCCAATATTTAGCTATTTGCATATAATAGTAATTAAAATCCAGAAAAAAATGAGATAAACTTCCAGAGATAAAGGGAGGGAAGGAAAAAAACGAATTTTTGAATTGCAAAATTAAATTGGCAAACTCAAATAAGTAATGTTTTTAATACTTAGGATTGCCAATAATATAGGCATAAATATACGGATTTATTGAAGAAGCATAATGTTACTCTTTGCAATATTTCAAGGGAACATAGTGTCAAAAAATAAAGGGATTAAAGCATCAAATAAGAAAGAAAAATAATCAACTTTGAGTTTTAATGGAATAGGAAAACGCCAAATGCTCGAAAGTTTAAAGTAAAAGGGAAAAAAGTTCAAAGGATTAGCATGGACAAAGAGGGTGCAGCTATGATTAGTCTTATTCCTTTACCAAAATAGGGAAAAAATAGAGTAACATTTAGAATTAACAAAAATCATGGATAATATGCAATTTCTTTTGGGATCATAACCTCAAAATGGAGGAATTAACTCATTCTAAAGAATACAACAGAATCAGTATTCTACTACTCGCAATAATGTGGATTCGGATCTTTGACTATTGATGGAGCTACAATCATACCTTATTAGTATAATGGCCTTGGCACTTCTGAAGGTGGAGAAATTGAGATGATAGTAGACCTTGAAGAGTGGGAAATTATATTTACCCGTAAAGAAAGTTATCACCAGAAGAAAGCCAAAACAATAATTCATTCTCTGACTGATAGTTTTCTTGACAAAGATCTCCATGTTTTTGTTCGAATGTATAGCTATTAAGACGAAGTGGAGATTGTTTGATTAGATATCTGTATTTATTTGATTTTATTGAAAAATGAGAAGATTTTACCTCATAACTCATTTTTATTGATAAGAAATTAAAGTAAATCATATTGTATAGTATATCAGAGTAATTTATTAAATTTAGAGACCTGCAATGGATAGTCAATCACCACTGAATCGCATTCACTGCAACGAGAGCTATCCAATGAGACTACAGTCTTGGGCTGAGGCCAATTTGGCTCGAAACTAAACTCTGATTCTCCAATGTAACTATTGAAAAGGCTGCTCTTTTATTCAGGAATTTCAGATAGTTTCCTTACAATTTTGGTAGTACTTTTTGCACTATTGCTGCTTTGAATACTTGGAGTTTCCAATTTTATTTCCTCCGCTGACACTTTTTCAGGATAAGATTGTTGCTCACAAGTTTTTTCAATATGATTTTCTAAAAGAAAATCATTATGATGCTTAATAGGAACTGGTGACACTGGAGGTGAAATCTTGTGCTCTGATTTAACAATTTTTAATGATGGATAAACATAACATATGGTTTGATAGGAGGGCTTGGGGCATTATCTGACCATGCTATATTCAATAGAGCAAGTTGATTTTGCTAACATCTTCGGAGCAGATTCTTTTATACTAGAACTGCGACATGAGTTGGTTTATGTTTTAGAAGATTTGAGAGATCTCTTTTCCTTTTTTTTGAAGCTCACATCAGTCTCACTGAGGATAAGATACTCATAAGGATCAGAGAGGAAGGAAAACTATGAGATTTGGCAAAGGCAAGGCTAAAACATTTGTTATTTTGGCACAATATAAGCAATAATTATATGATATATTTATTATCCCCCTATTAATCATACAGCTCCTCTGATCGTTATGAGCGTTTTATTTAATAAGAATCAAGAATCAAGAGTTGAAAGATTGTATGTAATGTTTAGAATAGTTGCGCTATTTGTTTAAATTCTATTTCACGGATGTTATTTAAATCTTGAATGGAATCTCTCATGCCTTTGAACAAATAAAAAGAAAGAAAAAATGTTTGTACTTGGTAAAAGTCAAATAAGCTATGCAAGAAATATATTAATCATTCATTTTATTACCATCAGAAATTTTGTTTAATTATAAATTCAAATAATGCTCTTAATACTATTATTCAACTTCCTCCTTTCAATAAAGGGATTGAGATTTCAACATTTATGCGTGCCTTTTTTTAAAAATTATTTATTGTTCTATTCAAAAAAAACAAATTGCATAGAAAACGTATTTACTTTAAATTTTATAATAAAAATTATCATTCTCAAATCCGCTATTTAAGAGTTTGTACTATAACTTTAATCAAATTGATAAAGCTGCTAATAAAAAAACAAAAACCCAAGGGCATATCTCTTTATATTATATCATTCAAGTTCAAGGGAACAATAAGGATCTTTTTCACCCTCTGAAATCTTCAAACATTCACAGCTATTCGGTTAGCTCTAATCGCTCTCTAACCTTTCCAGACTCAAAATGTTTATTGTGATCATATTAGAATCCATTAAGTGGAAAGACACTAAATCAGAAAATTTTATCTAATCCTCACCTAACAATTATCAGAATAAACGCAGCTTAAAGACAGAACTTCAGCAGTTGTTGTTGGAAGAGATTAACAACTCAAAACGCAAGAGGTTAAGTTAAAAATTTAAATATGAAAAATCAAACGATCGACTGGAAGAGACCAAGTATAAACGACCCTTCTTATAGTGGTTGCTGTTTGGCTTGATTTTTTAGACATCCAAAGCTAGCCATTGCACAAGGCGGATCAATCCAAATTACTGAAATCTCACAAGAGGACTATGCTGGAGTAAATGTAGGTGGACTACTCCTCACTATTTTGGAGTTTAGAGTCACTATTAAATTCATGCCTTATAAAATTGATTGAAATAAGTGCTTATTGTGATTTTAAAATGAGTAAAATGTTATTTTCAAATTAAATATAGTTCTAAACAACAAATAGTCTTCATAAGCATCCCTTTGGAGATTTTGTAAATTATATCTAACTAATGGAGATTTTCGAATGGTTTGAGCCTTTCTGATTGTTTGTAAGTTTATGTTTGAATTTTATTCTTTTTTCTTCGTCTTGGACAATTCCCCTATTTCCCTTTATACATCACAAAATCAAAATATGGTTAAGTACCTCGATGCATATGGAACAATTGAGAAAAATTGAAAATAATAAAAAAAAATTAAATAAATTAAATTATCTTGAAAAAAGATAAGGCTCAGTGATTTTGATTTAGTTCAAAATTGATGATGCATGCCAAAAATTAAAAGATTTTTATTATTTTTTGAATCACGAGATATTTATCGAGAAAAGCCATGAATCGATTTATAATTTATATCAAAATTTAAATTCAATGAACACTATCAAAGAAATGATAAAAGAATGTGATTTCTTCAGCCATTCACAATTTCTACGCTACCGCAAAGAATAGAACTTTCGGACATTGACTGGCGGAATTGTTTCTGTGACTTTAATGATCGTCTTTGCTGCTCTTTTCTTTAGCAAAGTTTCAGATACTTTTAACTATAATATCATTAAAGTGGACTCAGTCACTGTCAGCTATGATCTGAATCCCTCTTACTATGAACTTGTTGCAGACCCCGCAGAAAACTTTATGTTTACTTTTGGAGTTCAAGGAATTGACCTGAGTAGCAGCGTAAGATATTTTGATATCACCCTCCAGAATTTTACTGTCATTACAAATGGCAGCAATCAAAACAAAATCACAAATAGCCTAGCTATGGCCCCTTGCACCATTGATCAATGGAGTGGAGTCAATGATGCAGTCTATCAATAGTTCGCTATTATGAATTTTTCCCAATTTCTGTGCCCTCCCACTGGCTTTGTTATTCCAATGCAAGGAAAATTCACATCAGAACTATTTCAATATGCACGTGTACTCGTTAGTCAATGCACGAACAACTCCTTATTTCCAAATACTACTTGTGCTACTCAAGCTCAAGTCAATTCCTTTATCGCTAGCAGTGGTTCAAGTGTAACGATTGACTTCTATTTCATAAATCCCGTCCTTAATCCAGCCAATAAAAAATATATCGACTATTACTTTGAGGATGGAAACTATTTTACGTTTACTACCACCACAGGCATCCTCGCAAACATCTATTTCTCATAATATTAGATTAAAACAGATGAATCCATTCTGCCTTGGACTAATGATCGTGTTGATGATGGGCTCGTATCCACTTCACTAGCAATAGGCCAAACTTATCTGGTTTCCAGCAACAATCAATATGCCAAAATATATCTTCGAAAAGCTAGTTAGCATCAAGATACAGAACGCTCCTTTCAAAAGATTGATTAGACCCTTTCTTTCATCGGTGGACTATTTGGCATGGTTATGCTCATCTTTTTATTAATCGTTTTGTATGATAAATATTCTTACTAAATAGAGTTTGGAGACCGACTATTCAAGCAAGACAATGGAGGGTCTTTCGGCTCTCACCGATTCAATTTTGTGGTTTTTTTGGGTTATGTAATATTCAATCTTTTCACTAAACTCGGAGCCAATATTAACTGGAAGACAATGAAAGTGTATCACAAATGCAGACAAGAGTGCCTCAAGCAGTTGGATATCCATCTAATTTTTAAGAAAATTGAGTTCTTTGAACAAGCCTTTAGCATTCTTCTTGAAGAACACCATATTCGTGGACTGCATTTAGTGCCTAAACCAATGATTTAGAACTCCAAAAAAAGTCGAAAGCGTTATTTAATGCAAAATGTTATCTATCATCAACTCGATCGTAAGGCGCAAGAAGTTTTTATCGAACAGGAGGAGTATGATTAACACAGGCAAAAGTTCATAAAACAGCATAAGGAATGGATTGGAGAACTAGCTCACGGAGACATTGATATGGGAGAAGAAGATCTTCAATAGCTGTCTCATTAGATTAACATGACATACTATAACTTAGATAATACCAAGAAAGGTGAGAGCTATAGTCGAAAAATTATTGGAAAAATGGGAATTTAAAATGTACTTCAGAGTTTAATTGAAAAGGCTGTTAAAAATAGGGAAAAGGAGATTGAGTAAGAGAAAGAGAAAGAGAAATAAAAAGAAATAAACAAATAGAAAAAAAAAGTGAAAGTTCAAAGAAATTCAATTGAAAACGCCTTCTTCGATTCTATCACCTAAGTACGTTTGGGAAACGTAAATCACATATAATTGGAATATAAATGAGATGATTGAACCACCATTATTGACGAATTTATTTAACTATAAAAATCAGTTATTGTAATGAGTTTGGACTATTTTAACCTTGTAAATAATCATGAAAGGCGCTCAATATTATAATTTGCTAATAGAATCAATTTCAGATGACCACTCTTTAAGCTTTAGGATTTGCAGGATTTAGGAGCTACTCCACTGATTCTTTGCAGAAAGTAGAGTTCTAAAAACCACTCACCCTCATATGGGGAAAAAATGGATCTGGAAAAACTGTAACAAATATGCTAAATAGACCATTATAGAGGTACTCAAATTTATTACCACGGGATCACTTCCTCCGAACTCCGATAAGGGAAAAAATTTCATATTAGAGCCTAAGATTTCTGGAAGAAACTAAGTGATGGCTGACGTTCGACTGAAATTCAGAGCATTTAATGATCGACCCTGTTTGGCAAAAAGAACTGCTTTACTGTCAACAAGCAATAAAGGAACTCGTTTTGAATCAAAGTAGCAGATAATCAAAACCAAGGACAAAAATGGTGAAATGATTGAGATTAACCACCAATGTGCCTAAATTTAAAAGCAGATTCCTCAGCTTCTGGGTATATCCAAGCCTATTCTGTAAAACATTGTGTTCTGCCATCAAGATGAATCTCTTTGGCCTTTTGCTGATTCCCCCTATCTAAAAAACATATTTGATGAGATGTTTGAGACCAAGAGATATACCAAGATAATTGATGCATTTTGGTAGCAACATAAAGAATACGGCAGACAAATTAAATAGAGCAAAAAAGTTTTAGAATATATGCAACGAATATACGAGTAGGACAACAAGAGAAAAATAAATTCACTTGAGTAAATGGGCAAATTGAGCCAATAATCCCTTAAATTAAATGAATTGCGCAGAGAGCTTGATAAAATTAATTCAGAAATGCAAGCATAAAGCTAGTAAAATCATCAATTGACAGAAAGAAAATATGGACTGATTAATAAGAAAGGATGCGCTCAATAAAAATTAAGAAGTTGCACTAAAGTCATGGATTAATGTCAAAATAAAATACAATCTTTGAATCAGCAACATTTTTCAATTTATGGAGCAGAGATAGCAGTGTATTTATAGGATTTATAAACCAAAATTACAGAAGACACCACTCAAATATGCTTATTAAGCCAAAGAAGGGAAGAGGTTAAACAAATGCTGGAGTAGTGTAAAAACATCAATGCATACACTCAAAAATAAATGGAAATTATGGCAGAAATCAAAAGAGCCAAGTAGTGCTTGCCTCTTCTTAAAAGATAATCACTCTCTGAAGACTAGACGCTCATTAAACTGAGTTAAAAATGCCAATAATTATAGAACAAAAAGCAGGCACTGATAAACTTAAAATAACAGAGGGATAAAATTCTAATTTCAAATATATTGGACTTGGAAATGAATCAATAAGACTATGAATAAAAGAAGCAGATTTTATCAAAATAATCTAATAAATTAAGATAAATCAATGAAACCATTATGATCCTGTACGGGAGTCTTTATCGGCCTGTCTAAAAAAAGATGAATGGGCAATACGAAAGTAACATTGAGTAGCGATTAAAATAAGCGCAGATGAAACTTAAAATGAAGCAGTAGGAGTTGTAAAAATACAAAAACATGCCCAAGACATCATCCATTAAATAAAAAATATTTAAATTGCAATACACGGGCATCGAGATATATGACAATCTCTATTGCTATTGCATGGAAAAGAACAAATGTTCCTTTTGCTCCAAGACAGTCACCAAAAATGAACTTTAACTCATTAAGAATAAATGCGAAAAGATTAAAATTAGAACAACAAAACAGATTGGAGATTTGGAAACTGAACTTAGAGGCCAGGCGGATATCATGGTTGATCCAGAGCCAATGATTAAGAAACTAAGTCAATAAATCAGTAAAATATAAATTGTCATGAAAGAACTCAATTAAAAATATTAGGCGTACTGCCGAGATAAAAGACAAAACGAACAAGCGAAGACCAATGATAGATTAGCCTTATACTTAAACAAAATCGGTCTTGCCTATAAAAGTACCTCCGGAACAACATCTTAATCGATAAGCCTATAAACATTTATGGAAAATGTTAATAAATATGAAAGTTTAAAGATGCGAATATAATCTAAAATGAAGGAGATTAGAATTTATGAGGATAGGGTCAAGAGGAATATTGAAATCAAAAAATAAAGGCTGCAATCTGAAACTTTAAAAAGAGAATTTAGCCAGAAAATAAGTTTGTATGAAGATGAAACTAAAAATTATTAAATGCTGAACAATATCACAAAAAGATTAGCGGTTCTGCTGAAAGCAAGGGGAAAGAACAAGAAAAAAGCGAGTAAAGGGTCACAGATGGAAAGTGAGAATGAAAGTAGTTATTAGGATATCAATAAATAGTTGTAGCATATTGAGAAGACTATTCGCGAGCTAGAGATTTAAAAAGAATACTTGACAGTATCGTCAAATCTAGCACAACTCACCGAATAAAAGGAGCGATGTGTGTGCTAAATTCAAACTATTGACGTCTAAATCAGTCAAATTGATGAATCTCTCGTGCATAAAAACAAAAAAAACAAGGAGATCAACCAAATGACAGTTTAGTATGAAACAAAAAAACGATAAATTGATCTTAAGTGCGAGCTGTCTTTCCAATAATACCATCGCCCCATGGATAAAGAATTTCTACTAAAACAACATAAAATGGCTGAAATCGAAACTGCTGCTAAAGACATATAAAATTTGTGCAAGGCCGTATAGAATGCTGTTAGCACTTATCATCGATAAAAAATGGATTAAATTAATAAAATTATTGCTTAAATATGGAAGGAAGTATACCATGGTCATGATATCGGTCTTATTGAAATTTAGGCATCAATTGAGGAAGACTCTAAAAAAAAGAAAAATTATCATTATTCCATAGTCATGCAAAAGACAATGGCAGATAGTCCTAAGATGGAAATGAAAGGTCGATGCTCAATGGGTCAGAAGGTATTGGCTTCTATTGTGATAAGACTTGCACTTGCAGAAGTGTTTTCAAGCAATGCTCGTCTTCTTGCTTTGGATGAGCCCACAACCAATCTGGATAGGGAGCATATCAATAATTTAGCAGGATAACTTGGCAGATTACTCGAACTAACCGATTCACAACACTTACAAATGATAATAATCTCTCACGATATTGAGTTCATCAAAAGATTAGAGAGTCATACAAACCATTATTTCGAGATAAGCAGGGATGCAAACGGGTATAGTATCATTACTAAGAAGAACATCCGGGAAATATTTGAGGAACGATGATCAAGTGATTTACATACTTTTGAGTCTATTTTATATATAAATGAGTGATATAATAGTCGGAGTCGAGCGTACCCTTGAGGATATTGGCGAGGTGGCAAAATGGAACAAGAAACGCCTTCGGTGGATTATTACTCATAATACTCCAAACTTCACACGCCAACATATCATCGATCTATAAATGGTGTTGGTTAGTTCTTAGAGGATTGTTAAAGTAGATGATATCCTTAAACATCGTGCTATGGTGTATTTAGACTGTAATTTAGAAGTTTTGGGTATGAATGCGAATTTGAGATCTCGAACAAACTCAAGGGGAGAATCAAGCAGGATGGGCTTACCTATGAGCTTTATGTGAATGGTAAAAGTTTCAACGAACTCACTAAAACTGAGTATAGTTATGGTTTATCTTTTTGTATTTAGAGCCACCGAAACTATAGGCGAATATTAATGATGCTCCTTCTACTGACCATGACTCTTTCAATCCTTACAAAAGTAACAAATCCATAAAAACCGAAACGAATCCATTTATGCCAAAGCCTCCTTAGTCTAAAAAAGTTGTATCATCTTCTTCAAAACCGCAAAAATAGTAAAAATTAACAGCTAAATTTGTATTGAAGCAGCCTCAAAAAATTTAAGACGCTCTAAAAAGCGCACAGGAAGAGACCATGCGCATTATGATTGAGTAGAAGCGCAGGCAAAGATAGGCGCAAGGCTTAATGAAGAGTTCTTGATCTCGCTTTGGTCCTCGCATTATTAATATTTCTATTTTTTTGTAAATTATTTAGATGAGTATCTCTAAGCAGATAGTTGGAGTTTGGCTGGAGTCTCCTGTCTTAAATAAAATGTGTTTTGACTGAATTCAAATCAAAAAGTCAAATATCCACGCTAGTTAGGCGTTATATTCCATACGTGTTGTTCTAATTATAAATACCGATCATCATATTGGTCCGACTGTTTTGGTTTCCCTTTAATAAATAATTGCTTTCAGTCTTTCGGTGTGATTTTTATTCAGAAAGATTTATTCATCGTTTTTATAGAGTCAAAAACAATATTTTGGAAATGGCATCAAAGATAAGCTTTCTTCAATCATTTTCATTGCGATTATCAAGGAGCTATACTATTTCTCATAATTGATTCCAGATAATAAAACTATTTAAAGTTGACCAATATGCTAAATTTTGCCACGAATATATACTAGCAAAGGTTACATCTATATAATTATATCATCTAAGGAGTCAATTAGCGATGTCATTCGTCCTCCAAAATAGTGAAACATCCACCATTGATCGCTTATATGAAGTAGCTCTCCAGCCTTTATCTATTCAATATCATTATTTGGATCATCTTAAGATCATGTAGATGGATAGATGCCAAATTAATCAGCTGATTGCAAACATTTCCACTTTACAATAACAGAAATTGATGAAGTTTAAATGCAGAATTTCAGCGATGACGACAGTAAGAGATTAACAGCTCAAAAGGGACCAACCCCTCATCAAAAGGGACGAGAAGAAAATAAATAAATATTGGTCTCAATCACCCTTCTTATTATGGCTGTTAAGTTACTTGCCTTTTTTAGGGATGCAAGGACAGCCATCAGTGGATCAATCGAAATTACGGGTATCTCACAAAAAGGATATGCTGGAATAGGTGTCAGTCGACTAATCATAACCATTATTGGAGCATTAAGTCGCTGAAAATTCATATGAGAAGAAGATTAATTGAAATAAATTATTACTGTGATTCATAATACATAAAATATGATTTTTTCATGTAGCAAAGCTCTGCTGATTTTTTTTTAGACTTTCTAATTTATTCGGATGCCATTTTATCCTTGTTCCTCGTATACACAGTTTTCATACTTAGATGCATCAAATACCAATCTATATTGCTTAGGTTGTAAAAATATCAAACAAAAATATTTTACTATTTCTATGTTTTTATTCGTTAGAGAGGAAGTAGCAAAGCGCAAATAAAAAAGTAGCAGGAGCAATGAAGAGTTCTTGATCTCGCTTTTGTCCTCGCATTATTAATATTTCTATCTTTCTAATAAAATTATTGAGATGAGTATCTCCAAGCAGAGAGAGTTGGAGGATCTTCGGCTTGAAAAGGAACAAAAGGAGTTGGATTATAAAAATTCTTTGAAGTTACTCATTCGTAGCTAGTAAACCTTGGGAATCAGCCTGGACTTCAGCGAGCAGTACCTCCGAAATAATAACGAAGATGCTTCCTTGGAATAGTTTTAGCCCATTCACATAAGCAGATTAATTTTTGATAAAGAATTGCAGGCAATAAAGAAATAGATCATGAAAATGCCTTAAAATTAATGCAGGATTGAGCACTTCATAATCATTATGCTGAAAGTCATGAAGTTTCCTTTTTAAAAAATACCTTTCTATATGGTTGGACTCAAAGACATGTTCTATGAAATTGCAGAAGAAGCCAAAGACACTATTGGATACGATGAGATCTTCAAGTACGTATTAGGCGAGTTAGTCACTTTTCAATAATAATAGCAGAACACTTAATTCCAAGTTCAGTTTCAATAACGAAAGAAGCAAGATTATTTGTTGCACGACAATGGCTTAAAGCGAGTCGTTTACTCAAATGACCTTAAATTAGTAATGAGTCTTGATGAAAAAGAGAATGCCATCAAATTGTACAATGAAGAGATGAAGAATATTAATAGGTTTGCAACCAAGAAGGAATTGCATCAAGGAAGAATTCCAATTATTGTTGATTTTGACTACAGCGAGTTGACTATGAGATTAGCCATCATCTTCGCCGACACCACCATCGAATCTATACATCTCCATAATTTCATCTACAAAACTACTTCTTAGTTTTAGTCTACCACCCTCAATCAGCTTATCTTCGCTATGCCTGAGCAGATGAGAAGAATTTACTATATACAAATGCTGAACAAATGGTTAACCATCTCAGATGAGGACAATAGAGTTTATTTATTCGATATGGAAAAAGTACGACTTAAACCTGAAGAGGTTTTACAGAAGGTGTCCATTGATAATAACGATTTAAATATAAGTTTAGTACTCTAAATCGTGCCTCTCTCAACAATTTGTTTTGTCGCTGGCAACTAAATAACGTTTTATAATGAGAACTTGACCTAAAAAAAGTATTCGAAATTTTCTCATCACGAAATCATTAATATCCTGAAATATTGTTAATAAAAAAATGCTTTCTATTTATCAGGCAAATAAAAATCCATCACTATTTTCACAATCAATCGCAACCAAACGACTTTTAAGATATGGACCTTGCAAGTCAATAAGATTATTATGGACATTTAAATTTTTCCATTTTTTGATACCCTGCTTATTTGTGATTAATCGCATGAGCTGAGGCTGATCCATTAGCCATCAAAAACTATCTATCAACAGTATTCTCTGAGCAATATTGTCAAGATGAAAGACAAATATTTGAGAAGCTATAAAATATCAAAGACATAGTTCATGGTGTACCAAACTTATATGCTTATATTTAATCTATAAAAAATTGCGATTGAAAAATAAATGGAGTTCAACTTTATTCCCAATTACTACTACGATTCCAAAAAGGAAGAAGTATATTTTTCAGTCAACCATCAGATCATAAGTTTTTCTGTCCTTTTCGGCGACATTCGGAAAAACTACAGCTTTGATACTTCCAACATTGCCCGCCATGAAGGTTTCTATTTAGGCAGCAAAACCCACCTTTTTATCTTCGATAGCCTCAAAAATATTTACGAAGTTTATATGAAAAATGAATAAATTGACGGCTAAAATAAAAATTATCGCAGAACTGTTGCAATTGGAGATATCATTGCTCATTTTTATGATGAGTAGATGCGCAATTTTATGGTCATCGGTTATAATTGCGTCCACCAAATTCGCAACGACTCAGATAATAATTTTAACACTATAAACATCATTAACTTGGTTAATTTTCCAAAAATAACTCAAGCAATATTTTGTCCAAAGACCAAATACCTCACCTTTATTACATCTAATCAGCTGATCTACCAATTTAGAAACTTTTAAACTCACTTGAGTAAATGCTTCAAACTATCTTTTATTAAATCGAATAATGACCTCGAGGATAAGTTATTTATTCAGGTCGAATACTGTTCTGAGTACTAAATTTTAATTTTGCTGAATAATAAAAATTAAATTGCAATTGTGGAGAGACTTAATATTGCTAATCATATCTTAATCAACATCAATTAGTATTTGCCATTTAAACTTAAAGGTCTCAACTTTAATCGCTTTACTTACCACTTATTCAAAGAGAAGAACAGCTATCAACCTTCAATTTTGCTATATGACGATAATGGATATATCTTTGATATTGATTTACAGAAAATATTTATTAATAAATTTGCAAGTACTCTCAAAGAAGACAAAATTTTTAAATCATTTTTGAAGGAGTCTTATGATATTAGCCCAGATACTGTTCAAACGGAAACTATCGAGTTTTAGGCCAAAAATACAATTAAGCTAAATGTAGCTGATTTTATCATGCAAAAGGCTCACTAAAAACAAATTGCAATCGGCTTAAAACTAAGGATAGAAGTCATTCGAACACTCACAATATCGAAAGACGGTTATATAAAACTGTGGAATAAATCATATACTTGCTTATTTATTCTAAAAATTCCTACTCTCCTCAAAATTACCTGGAATATGGAATAAATTTTAAAAATCAAGAATAAAAAGTCAATTAATGAAGTATTATAGATCATTACTAAACACTATACCATCAAAGATCACATAACTAGGCCATTATAAATCGTCAATAAAACCAAAAAGCAAAAATTGCATCTTGAGCCTACGAAAAAAATTCAACCTTAACCATCTTTAACCATTTAAATTTAGGGCAAGGATATTGAGGACATTATCACATAAGAGGAAGATTATGTAAAAAATTATCAAATATCTCGTGGCACAAAGCAAAAGATGAAATATAACCCTGAAATGACAATGATGGACTCTCATCCCTGGAGAACGAGAAGATAATTCGTAAGAATCTTCTAAAAAGCATCGCCCACTAATAAATATTCTTACAAGATTCCAAAAGACTTATTCAATTTACGAACTTCTCTTGATATGATTGAAAGGAAAAAAAAAACTCCGAATCTGAAGATGGCTGAATTGGTACTTCCCCAATTAAAGGCCTATGAAAATGAAGTTATTCCACCTGCAGATCAATAGACCAAAAAATAAAAGGATGAGTTTGAAACATTTTAAAGTTGCTTGTATATTAAATCCGAGCGAAAAAGAAAAAGAGCAAATTAGCTCGATGATATTGACAGATAATTTTTTAAAAAGGACATTGCCATGCAGAATAGACGGTGGATTCCCAAATATAGCAAATAAAAAAAAAGCAGCACTATAGACGTCAGCGAATCTCCTCCGCCAGCTCTTCAAGAAAACCGTTATGACACTATGAAATAAATTAGAAATATCTTTTAAGAGCACAATAGATAGTGTTCTTAGACCAAGAAAGGGCGTCTCATCAATATTCCCAAAATTAAATTGATTCGAGATTACGATTCATGATGTTTTTTAATAGAATAAACCTGAATTATGAATCAAAGCAACATATTTAGATTTATTTAGATTTATTCTTGATAATGATTGATTGAAGATGATAATCAGCATTGAACTTAAGAGATAATCTAAGCACTCTAATAAGTTTGGCAGGCTTCAGCGAAATCCTTAACGTACATTAAGCCATAATCAGATAATTTTCCACATTTCTCCTCATAAGCCTCAACTGTTGATCTGAGGCAAGGGAAGTTGATATTTTAGGCATCATATGAACCTGTCAATGAAAGTGAACTTTCAACATGACTAAAGGTCGAGTCTAGCCTTTGCATAGAAGCCATCTCTTTCTTCATCTCCAAGAATGTTTCTTCAGAATGTTCTCTGGCATACAAAGCAGACAGGGATTGAAGTTTCATGGTTCTGCTGTTCATATTTCCGCCTTATATATGTTTAGTTCCAATTCTTCCAATTCTTTTGATGAATCTCAAATTGGTCTAAATTTTCTTAGGAGCAGCAACAAAATCTCCTACCTTATCATTAAGGAAAGTCAAATCACCCCATTGCATAACTTGACTGAGAGAAGTTAATTTTTTGACAATTTGAAATTGCTCATTAAGAGTTTCATCATTGGAATTTCCTTTGTCAAGATCTTCAATGAAATTGACGCTGAAGAGATCTCCAAGGCAAGAGCCAATGTGCTTTCCTTGAATCACGTCATTGGGACTACAGTAAGTTCCCCAGGATGATTCAGTTGGATTGGCAGCAGAAAGAGCATAGATCTTAGTGTTGGTTGGTAATTTTTGGAACATTGATCCTGATTCGCAAGTCTAAATCAATCAAATATTACCTCAAGATAAAACACTATCTTTCCGTAAGTGCCTTTTATTTTATTGAAGCTTTGTAACATTGTATCAGCATAAAGATATTTAGAAGGGAAGGCTATTAATCCCACAGCTCCGTGATCAGAGAAGAAAATGAACACATTGTCAGAGGGTGAAAGTTATAACACCTTTTTACCCTTTGTGGCAGTCTTGTTTCCTTCAAGCACAGCTAAAAAGTTTTAAGGAGTAACATCAGCTCCTTTATAGTCAATTCTAATTCCGTCATAAACATCAACTCCAGGATCAGAAAAAGTTGGTTTATTGAAGACTTTACCTTTGAAAGGGTTTGAGGGATTGTTAGCAATATCATCATAGGCAAAAGTAATTATCCTATCTGGGTCAAAACCTCCAGCAACCAAAGATTGATAAGAATGAAAGACATCAGCTTGATGCCTATAGTTAGACCAAGTGTTTGAGCCAGCTACGAGGACAGCCCATTTATCACAAGTCGCCAAGCAAAAAATCAAAGCAAAGAGAATTACCACTTTCATTGAAGATTATATAATTAACTATTACCTATAACCATTAAATAACTATAATCAATGCTATTACATGGATAGCATGTCTTTGATATTTTTAATCTGATAGCTTTTTACATAAAATTGATATTGTATATGATGATCATTGCTGAGCCATAATGATTTTAGATCAGAACCCTCAAGGAGGGCCTATTTTAAAATCTATAATCAATTCACTTGATGTTTACTTTTTAAAGAATACTTTAAGGCCAATTCCTTGTAGTAATTTATATTTCTTTGAAAGGATTTTCTCAAAAGGTCCATCTAATCATTCTTCTGCTTCATAAGGGCGTTGTAGTTGTTTAATGATTTCTTTTATCTATGAACTATCTCGCATTTTAGTAATTTAATTTAATTTTGAACCTTCGTTAGAGAAATATTGTTAGAGGGATATATTATCTCATTAACTGTTTGCTCAATATTGAAAAATAAAAATGGGCATTCGATTATTATCGGATCCTCGAGGCAATTTTGTAATCGTTTGTTTTAACTTTTAATCTCCTCAATCGTGCTGCATAATTGTTCCAATTCATTTGCAAAGCAAATCTATTTTTATTAAAGGCAGCCTTACAATGACGCTATCCGTTAATTTTTAATTTTTAATTATCTTTCATAATCTTCACAAGTTTTTTGGATTGATGCCAAGCTATGCTTAATTTATTCTATAGTCTTTTTCAACGAAGAGTTTTATAATTGCAATAATGATAATTCTCCTTCTCTTTTAGTACTATGCTTTTTATCTATTTATATTAAGTTTCCCTCAGCTTTTTAAAATATTTTTAAAGATGTTGGACTCTTTTTGTTTTCTATTTCTGTTTATTTAATTTTGTTAAATCCAACAGCCTTTGGTCTTGTAGACATTTCTTATTACAAAAATGTATTGATTCTAATAATCTCCTTCGATGTCTTACTTCTCGAAACACCCTTTATCTTATTGATTATGGATGAAATGAACTCCACATTTTATTCGCCAAAATTGCGCTCTGTGAAGTTCGTTGATTGGATATCTTTAAAACTCTGCGTTAAGGACTAAGTACATTAATTTGAGGAAGGTTTGTATAGGAAGGAGAATAGCGTTGCGTCTTTGATATGACTCCATTCATAAATTTAGATCCTTTTTAAGGTGCAATGTCGATGTTACTTTTATTTAGTTGATATAGCATTAATTTATGTATAATACTGACTTTCTCTAATAAATAATTGAGAAATATATCAAATTATTTGGAATTACAAACTAATAGCTGCCCATTCAGTTCTATTACTACAATTTTGACATTTTTTAAATGAATACAACGAAAAGTAGGGTCATCAGAACATCTTGATGCTGGTTTAAAGTCATATCCATGATTCTTCAGTCAGTTGAATATAATCATTAATGTTTTAGTATTCTATTCTTTAATTATTTCCTAATTTAATATTTTATAATCTAAATATACATGTTCACTGAATTTTTGCATCCTTAGCTCGTACTCTTCGGAGAATTTATTAACCCAAAGATCAAGACCAATCATTCGGTAGAGATCTTAAATGGAGAATTTATGGTTCATCAGCGAATTCAGAGAAGACCACCACTCAAATAGAATGCTTAGAGTTTCAATAGAATCAATAATCGATAGAATGATAATTAAGAAGATTAATAAGAGTAAGACTACGAGGGCAAAAAATATTAATAAGATCGTTATGGCTATGGAGATGATGAGGATTACTAAGACGATTAAGAAGATTACGATTAATAACCTTACGGGGAGGAGTAATATGCTTATGGAATAGAGGATGAGGAAGTCCCTCACGAAATTGCCAGCATTATCCACCAAGCCATGCTCCAGAAAAATCAAAAGAAAATACAGAATAAAGCAATTCCATTTATCAGCTCATTACCAAATCACAAATAGTAAACAAATAATACAAAGCCAACAGTCTAAGCATAAAATATTGAAAACGACGATAATGATTGGGAAACTGAAGAAGAGGAATAGGATTACTTGAGTGCTGAGCTCATGGAATAGGCAGGAGGTGTATTCGAGGGATAACTCGGTGAAATGTGATCCTTTTAGTAGATATCATCATAATCAATAAGAAACTCGCATTGACTCTATAATTATTATTACTACAATTTATTCGTATGAGTGATCGCAAGATATCGGCCAATAAAACAGGAACGCTGTTTTACACCAAATTGACCGAATCCAATAAAGGTTATCGAGTTCGGTTCCGCTCCTTCCAACAGGGTATGCTCTAAAATCGAGGACTTATTTAGGAACTGAACTAGATACATGTTAACTACAACCTTTTCAAGTAAGATTAGATTGACTTAGGTATGGTAAATCCGGCAATCGAAAATATAGTCAGCCCGTATTATCGCAGGAGTATGCTCATAAATTAAATAAAAATATCCGAGACAGATCCAAGGAGAGCGATGATCTTAAAATGAGACTGAAGGGCATGAGAGAAACTCGACTATCGCTATTTGATAGGATGAGATCTCTCAAGGAATGATCTCACCATTTTTATCCAGTTTAATCTTTATACTTGCAATCAAATAGCCTGAATTTTACAGTATTCTTTAACTTTAAAATGACTTATTAAAAGAATAATGTGTGTCTTTTGAAAATTACAGATTAGGAATATTAAATTTAGATAAAATAGTATAAGAGTAAATAAAAAATTATTGAGAGTGAATATCTTTTTCTCTTAAATGAGTAATATTTCTACATTTTCGATTTCATTATACGACCAATAAGTTTATTTATTCCAAGCCAAATTATATTCAACCTACAATTACTGCTTATCCTTTGATTGATTTAATATAATTATTAACTAAATATCAACATCTTTAGGAGTTTTCCATTTTCCTATTGTGTAATTTTGTTAAAAGGGACAATCATCATTAAAGTTAATCTCTGCTCATATCGGCATAATATTGCCGTTTAGTATTATATTATTTGTATATGCAATATATAGAGGAGGAGGAAGCCAGAAACCCAAGAAACCCAAATAGTTCGCCCTAAGAGGAAACTATGCTTCTTGATACTCAGAGATAATAAGTAAGTAGCAACTTTAATGTTCATGGAACTGTTTTGATGGAAGAAAAACAGGATGACATCTTGAAGATGGCGGAAAATATGGTCAAAGAGGAGACAAAGTTGGCTCTTGACAGGAACCATAAAGGTCAAGGAACCGCTCATATGCATACAGTCAAAGAGTCAGAGAAAAATATGATCTTGAAAGAAGAAAGGGTGGATCATGACAGAAACTATAAAGGTCAAGGAACCGCTCATATGCATACAGTCAAAGAGTCAGAGAAAAATATGATCTTGAAAGAAGAAAGGGTGGATCATGACAGAAACTATAAAGGTCAAGGAACCGCTCATATGCATACAGT
>Ga0302191_10000398_pt1 | contig 27502 bp, 19 predicted proteins | sample II_Bog_E3_1_FD_198775 | JGI IMG/M metagenome (GOLD analysis project Ga0302191, IMG submission 198775) | Peat permafrost microbial communities from Stordalen Mire near Abisko, Sweden - II_Bog_E3_1 | ecosystem: Environmental > Terrestrial > Soil > Wetlands > Peat | place: Sweden: Abisko...
CAAAATTATACAATTGTTTTATTTTACTGGGATAATCCTTATATAGAAATAGAGCTGAATAAGATAGAACGTACCTGTCACGAAGGAAAGAGCACCTCCCAGACTGTGGCCAGTGATGGTAATGTTAGAATTTGGATAGATTGATACCAACTCCTAAACTTTATTTTTAACTCTGCTCGCCACTGATTGATAAGAATTATAAAATCCTTGGTGGATCTTGCAATTTGTGCATTTATATGTTCCTGTATATGGTTGCATTTTGAAATCTAAATCTTCAATCCAATTAATAACATCTTATGTGCCTCTCCAAGCAATCACTATTGTGGCGCTAAGCGAATCATATCCGATGAATCCGCTGATATGAGTCAAATTATTTTGAATTTGAGTCACATTACGAAGATGAGGATACTCTCTGCACAGTTTGCAATTCCAATTTTGAATCTGTTCTGTCGTGCAATGAGTAATCGCTGAGAATTTAGCTTGAGCGATGGCCCAAGGCTAATTGTAGTTGCTGTGAACAACCCAAAGAAGTAGGATTAAAATCACAAATTTGGTCATTTGATTATAATAATAAATATTTACTAATCTTGTCATGATGATGATATGGAATAAATAATTAATCAATCATAATCATCTTCCATCTTCTTGCTCCATGCTTTCCTTCATTAGTAACTAATCATCCTTTATTACGAGATGACCTGTCTTTATCTCCCCTGCTATGTGATTCAATATGTCTAGTGAGCAGACTGGACACCTGGTGGAAGTCTCCAAGCAGGCCTAAATGCAATGCGAATGAAAAAAGTGAAAGCAGAACAGAGATATGACTTAGTCATCGGGTTTGATGTTGTCATAGCAAATTGTGCACTCTCTAACCTCACTATTATATTTTGACTTCAAGAGGTTAGGAATATATTTTTTTATACTTTGACGTTTAGTCTTCATAGCGTTGATTCGTAAATCAAATATTCTTTGATGCATCATCCGTCTATTCATGTTTTAGGGATTCTAACCATGTATGCCTGGAATATAATTTCCCTCTCCCTGTTGTTCTTTGAGTTGAAACTCTGTCTGTAGGAGAGCAAAAACATTTCTGTTGCCCTCCAGGGAGCAAGAGATCCAGCTCTTCTTGATTTCTATCTGATTGTCCTCTCCAGCAATTTTGATTTTCCCAGCTGCCTCTTAAATTTTAACCCTATTGGTGTTGCCCTCGATCACTACATCAATCTGGGCAGTCATAATATTGATGGTGCAGTTGTTGAGTACGAAATGTTTCTTAAGCACGCCCTTCTGATTGACGATGACCTAACTTCCATCGGGATGGATGCTTCTTTCCATTGGGTTGACTATTATATAAGCTTATTATTAATTTTCATTTATGTAAATATTTTATACTCAGTTCTCTTTTATTTAGATTAGTTACATTTAACAAATGAATACAACATACACATGCACTTTTTATAGTACTATTCTATCTGCAGAAAGTTCAATATTTTTTGATTTATGACAAGCATAAGCTTTTCGATGTCAATTTGATCTTTAAATCAAAGATATATAAATTATCTTTAAAAAATTGATTGAAGAGAACCTTAAATCTATACTTGCTTTAAACTATAGATTTATAGTTTTATTGAATCAATTCTTATATTTATTTGTGATCTGAACACATGAGCTTTTTTGGAAGTAGTAAAAAATGGGCTGCCTACGAGTCAGGAGACTTCGCCTTCCTTTAAACGCACTTTTATCACCACAAACTATTCAACTATGATGTTCGCCTATGGTCTAACAACGCCAAAATCGAGATCGAGGAAGGACTCTTCAAAAGTACCATAAAATAAGTGACGTCGGCTGGAGAAGTGAAGGTGTAAATTCCACTGGAGGGAAATGACCGCTCTATTTTTACAAAATTGACCACTGATGGCAAGATCAATCTATCCTATGACAATGGTCTCATTGAATTAAAAGATGGTCTAAAACTCAACCTATACTCCGCCTATCAAAGCAATCGCACTTTTACCGACAACATATGGAAAGTTGGTGCTGCTTTAGTTGGAGATAGTTTTAACTACGCAGTGAGATTCAGATATGGAACCAACGATAATAAAATCCTTATTCATACCAAAGGAGCACACAATTGGAGTTGGGACAGCAACCTTTGGAGATTTAATTTTTATAACCTGTTCGATCCTACTCTCCGCAAAGCCATCAAAAGCGGCCTGTTATTTGGATTGTAAACGCATAATGGAGGAAAAGATCAATTTTTTGTAAGGTTAGAAAGTGGCAAGAGAAAGTAGACGGGAATTAGCTGTTGTTAATTTGCAAAGAGAGTTATATTTAACTGGGTCAGAAGAGTGAATTCAGAAACCAAAATCGCTATAGAGGTACTTATGAAACGATTTAGACCAAGGCCAGTACAAGTCCCTCTGGAGTTGTTTGGGAAGGCTTGACTCTAGGTGGAGAATGGCGTTTCCCTGACTCCAACGTTACTGTCAAAGGTAGAGTAAGTTCCAATTTAACACACGCACTTTCCATCACCCACCTCCTCGGCAAATATGGAACCTATAGTTTCGGAGTGCAGGTTAGCGATGTAGGTCAGCATAACAACTTCACTTTCGGAAGTCAGATCAACCTAAATCTCTGATAATCCACCCATAAATAGTTATAAGTCTTGTCATTACTGGAAGTTGAATTTATTTTAATTCTGTATTGTAAAAATATCTCATTTGTTCAACTTAGATCAATAAATTTTATAACTTATTCTATGAGTAAAGCAGTCCTGCAACCCTTTGAACAATATCAGAAGGCTAGAGTCACTTTCGTTCAGACAGTGGCTGAACTCGCTACACGTCCCCAGAATATTGAGGCACTCCAATCAGCAGGGGTGATGAGTTTGCTTCGACCTCTTCTTTTGGACAACGTTCCCTCTATCTCTCAAAGCGCTGCTCTCGCTCTCGGTCGATTGGCGAACATGAACGAGGAGCTAGCCGAAAGCGTGGTCAACAATTAGATCTTGCCTCAATTGGTGATGTCTCTCAATGAGCAGAATGTAACTTATCCACAATTTAGAGATTTTATAAAAAAGCAGCAGCCTTTGTCCTAAGAGCAGTTGCAAAACACTCCACCCAGCTTGCCAAAGCTGTTGTTGATTCTGGAGCCTTGGAAGCTTTGGTTGTTTGCCTTGAAGAGTTTGATCCCACAGTCAAGGAAGCAGCAGCTTGGGCACTTTCCTACATTGCTAAGCATACTCCAGAGCTAGCAATGTCAGTCGTAGAAGTAGGAGCAGTCCCCTTGTTAGTTTTATGTGTTCAATAACCAGAACCTACCCTAAAGAGAATTGCTGCCTCAGCCCTTAGTGAGATCTGTAAACACTCACCATAACTGGCTCAATTTGTCGTTGATGCGGGCGCAGTACCCTTCTTAGCGCAGCTTATAAATCATCAAGATGCTCAATTGAAGAGGCAGGTGTGCTCCTGTTTGGCTAACATTTCTCGGCATACAATTGATTTAGCTGAAATAGTGGTGGACAACGATATCTTCCCAAAGATACTCTATCGGCTCAAGGACAATGACAATTTGGTCAGAAAATATGCAGCCATATGCATCAGGGAAATCGCAAAGCAGAGTCTCGATCTCTCTAAACTTATTTGTAATTCGGGAGGAGCTGTAGCCATAGTAGATTTCATCTCTGAGGCGAAAGGAGAAGCTCTGCCTGGAATTATTACTCTCGGCTACATTTCTGCCTTTGATTAAACTCTCGCAATGGGGGTTATTCAAGCCAAAGGAATCAACCCTTTGCGTGATGCACTTAAGAATGAAAACGAGAGCGTAAGGGCAGCCGCAGCATGGAGTTTAGGGCAGATGGGAGGACATACTCCCGACCACGCCAAAGCGCTTGCCGAACAGGACATCCCAAGATTGCTATTGTAGCTTTACATTGACGCTACTAGTTCTTAAGATTTGAAAAAGAAAACTAAGAAGGCTCTTAAGAGTATCTTGCAAATGTGTTCGCATTTGAGCGCTCTTTAATCGTTGATTTCTAACTGTCCAACCTAAATCTTGCACTATGTGCTTCATCAATTTGCCAAGACGTTGCCCAACGACCCAGCAGCAAAGAAATCCTTTATTCAAAAGGGAGGGCTGAAAAAGATTCAAGAGATCAAGACAGAGCCAGGAGATAAGTTGAAGCAATACATTGACTAGATCAATGCCCTCTATCCTTTGGAGATTGTGCAATTTTATTCACCAGGCTACGAGCAGACCCTCCTCAAAAAGCTGGAGGATTAGTGATTATCCATCCAACCAATCCATATAAAATTGCAATAATTTAACAGGATTCTATCCTTTGTCTAAAAAATCCTACGAACCTTATATCTATTCCATCTGATAATAATTCTTCAAGTAAATATAATATCAAGAATATTCTGGCAATATAATATCAATGAAATTAAAGTTTATTGATCTCAACAACCCAATTAAAAGGAAAGAAGGGATCAATATAAACATATGGCAATCATATGTTTGCCCTCATCAACCTGAACCATATTAATAAGTATATTATGGAATATTTATAAATGGAATAGGATTTAATGAGATGTTGATCAACAATCAAGGGTAATAGATTTAATCGAGAAAGGCATGCCACGCCGTGTTCCCACATAGCAATGGAATCGTAACGCTTCCACTAACTTGTTTCACTAAAGGAGCTGTCCATCCTCCAAAAGACACGAAATCAGAAAAATCTGGAGTAGAATCCACATTTCCAGTGCTGTTGTAGTCGACATACCAAAGAAAAGAGCCTGTATCTGTTGCAAAAGTATCACAGCTGCTTCCAAAAAATAGGGCCCAAATGTGAGCAGTAGAAAATATAGCAGGACTCCATCCAATACTGTGAACTGCATTGACAGCTTCTTTTAAGTAATTGCAGTTATCTGATTGACTATAACCTGCCCATGAACAATCTGGATTACTGGTTGGCTCAACTTTAATGTAAAAAAAATTATCAAAGCTAGCTTGGCTACTGCTGATCAATGGGAACAGAATATCGCTATACACCAAATTTACTTGAGAAGTAGCATTACTTCCACGGCAGATTTACACATAGAGATCAGCTGTCCATCCAGCTGCATAAGAATTTTACATCGTCTGAAGGGCATTTGGATCTATTCCTGCAGGTGAGTGAGAGTTTTGATAACCCCTAATAATAGCATATTGTTGATCATTAGGTATTTCACTTGTGGAAAGAAGACAATTAAAGGCAGACGTAGTGAAAGGACCAACAATTGCGAAGCCAATGATACTATAAGAGGACCAAATGAGCAAAACTGTCAATACTAATGTCTTTGTGCTTTTCATTAAAAATTATTATATTAAAGAGTATATTCTTTAAGAATTTAAAGATCATTTTTTAAAATCAAGCCAACAAAAAAGATTTATGACCGCTTTCGACCGTACTTTGCCCAAAGACCATCCAAAGACTATTTAATTTCATTCAAATGTTAAAACATGCAAAGAATTATTGAATGCTACTTTAATACCAATCACTGAAAAGTGAAAATGATTATCTTTAACTTTCAATATTATATATGAGTGACACCCTTTATAGAGCATCTTTTCGTCGATGACAATAAAGGTTTTATTATTTGGCAAAACTTCCATTTTGGTGAGGAAAAACTCCAACGAACGTTAATAATGAGTGAAAATAATAATAGTCAAATCATTTCAAATGTATCAATTTCGCACAAGTCGAAGTGCAAAACACAATTAGGAGTGAAAACAATTTGATTGGATTTTTAAAATAAGCTCCAAAATGATACTTAACTATTTTACCGAGATAAAGCATACAGTAAAAAGAAAAAGAAAAAAGGAATCAAAATAATTGTTAAGATTTAATTGTTTACAAAGGTTTTATTAATAACATAATCCCAAACTCGCAAACCTCAAGTTTTAGCTTCAATTCCTTACTCTTATATCTTTAGAAAAAATAAGAAGGGGGAGAGCATTTTTATAGGTTTAAAGATTGGCAAAGAATTGGAGATGCCCAATGTGTTAAGGCCTTTAATTTTCGAGGTTTAAGACTACCGAGTTTAATCATCAATTATATCCTTTATTGAATGAATGTTGCATGAAAACCTTTGGTTAATTAAAATACTGAGATTGATGCCTTGATTGCTGAGATTATTATCCAGTTTTACTCACCAGACTATGAGCGGATTCTCCTCAAAACCAGGAGCTTAAGTATCCATTCAAAAGATCAATATAAAATTTGAATTAATTTCAAAGATACTATCAAGCATAGATTTATTCCATAATAATTCATTGAGGTAAGATAATATTCAGATCATCCCAACGATACTACTTTTAATCTTCCTTTCAATTTTTATCAAATCGTTAGAATGGGTTGAAGTAGTCTAGAATGTTAAAAATATATCTGTAGATACAATGTATGAATGCATATCAATAAAATATATTTTATGAAGGAAAAGAATAATATGTAAATTATTACACAGTAAACCTCAAGCAGTCTTATAATAAATGCCAAAGAGAAATCATCCGAATGTTTCCATTTTTAAAAAGAAAAGCTCCACTACACCGGATTAATTTTTTGGCAATTCCTATAGCTTCATCTCCAATTGAAGAAGTTTTTGGTTGCAAAATAGTTGGACGCTTTCTTATGGACCGATTACTAAGTTCTTTTTCAAAAAATTAATGACTGCAGCTAAATTCTCTGCTTTTGGGAGTGAACCAACCATCTTTAGGTCGTTTTCCTTTTTTCCAATCTTTGCCTCTTTAATAAGAATGCAAATTTGGTCGTTGTTATTACTCATTATTTTCTTAATTCTCATAATAAACTCTTTCTTTTCCTCTTAAGTAAAAATAAGCTTTTAAGGCTAGATTTATTCTCTTTAGGTTAACATTTTTCTGAAGGGATAGGAAATAAAATAAGCTGGTTTGACAACACCATAATTCACAGCAGTTGAAACTACTTTTTTAGTCAAATTAATTGGGACCATTACTCCAAATATAGCCAAATTCTTCAATTTTACAGCTACGCATGCTGCGATTTAAATGGGAATAATTATGGGAAGTAAGGGAATCATGAGAAGATCCATGAACAACTTATCCATAAAATCATGGGGTAGGCACATTTCTTTTATTGTACTATTAAATATTATAATTAGCTCTTCTTTATGAAAGAAATCAAATCAGGTTTATATTTTGAAATGTAAATCAGTAATATAATTGAAATCAAATTCATATTTATCAATTCACTGATGAGAATAAATTTACTCATTTATCAGGACTCATCATCTACTTGTCGCCTCATCCGCACTTCAAAATCGATGCAGGAAGTGCTCAGTTGATTATGTTTCCTTCCCTGCCTCTGGAAAGCTTTTTCCATTTTGGCTATTTCCCTCTCCTTCTGCCTTCGGCGGTTCATCTCGACGATTAGGTCTTTGATGTAGATGTTGCCGAGCGACTTTTCAATCTTCTTGTGGTGGACTTGGTGGGCTATGTGCTTGTGTAGGACGGAATGGTACCTTGATATAGCAGTCGAACTTCTATTTGCAGACGAAACAGTAGTGCAGTTAAGGCAAAGGAGGATCATTACTGATAGCTTCTCCCTTTTTGCCCTCTTCAAGCTTTCGACTCCTTCTGATTTTGTTCTCAAATTGGAGTCGGTAGTCGCTCTCGTGAGATTGCAACTGGCTCTGCCTCAGGCAGTTAGTACCTGTTCTCTGCTTTTGACGAAAGCAGGCGTATAGGGTTTATTATCCTGGTTAAAGACTGTTAAGAAAGGCTTCTTTTCTAACAGCTATCTAAATAGTATTGTCGTAACCCCTTCAAACCAGTAACAATAAGGGATATGTCCGGTATCATTTTAGGGCTAACTGTCTCCAGACTGCGGAGTATGAAGGTGTGAGTGTAATGTTAGCCCACTTCTACGGCAGGCAATTCGCAGGTGCTCAACTCATTCATACTCAAATTTTATAAGAATAAAACTAACTTTAAGCTCTGCTTACATTATATAAGACTCTCCTCCTTTCAATGGTCATCTGCAGGCAATAGATCTGTATAATTATGAGAAATGAATGCGATCATTATGCAAGAAAGTTGATATATTTATTATGTGGAGCGTCGATGATAGCATCTAAATATATTATTAAAATTAATCAATGAAGGACAGACTGGGATATTCTCCCAAACTGACTCAGAATCATAGCAGTTATGAGATTAACTACACAAAAAGTCCCACCTACGGTAGTTACGAATCTTCTCTCCCAAGTCAAGATTCTTTCATGAAAAATAGTCAACCCTACGGCACCGCGTTGAAATAATTCAGCAAGCTCAAAAAGATATCCGATGATGTTTCTGGTCTCAGGGCCACCATGAACTACAAGGCATCTGACCGCATCAAAACAAGTACTTACGGAGAGTAATCATAAAATCCTCATAAATTGAACGACTTTTTGAGGCAGACCATGAACTCCAAAACCACTCGCCCCAATGTTGACAGAAATCTATATGATTCGGTTAGTACGAAAACCCCAGTTTATAAAAAATAGGACTTCCTTTAGAATTATAAAACTTCACGCAACCACGATCTCTATCACGTTCCTGAGAATAAATCATCCATTAATTTGATGGATAATTCTTCTGGTTTTCGAGAGTATGAAAAACTCAACGAAAAGATAGATAGAAACAAAAGACTTATATAGTAACTGAGGAAAACGGCAGGGAAAATGGACGGATAAAGCTATCAGAAGAGTCCAGTCTACAACAAATCACCGATCTATGGTGATCTAGAAAGAGAAAAGTAGCAATAGGGGCAAGTCTTCAAGAAGAAGAAAAATGAAGAGAGCTCAAACACTTTCACTCCCAAACTCGACAAAAGTAGCTATGAGTATAGAGTTAACTCCACCCCTACTATTTAACCCAAAAAAATAGTGTAAAAGCGGAAGGAGGAATCCGCAATTACTAGTCCCAGCACACCATCTTACCTGCCAAAGCCAAAACAATTGTAGGTCAATCTGAGCAAAGGTAATCTATTGGATGAATTCGCGATAGGCAAAAAATTAGGGGAGGGTAAATTTGGATTAGTAAATTTGGTAATTCACAAAAAGTCATCAGGACTGTTCGCCTTGAAAAAGATTCCAAAGGAGATGATAAGGAGTCACATGATGGTGGAACAACTCGCTTTATAAATTAGACTGCAGAGTAGTCTTCGCCATAGAAACGTTCTTGGCATGTATGGATTTTTTGATGATGCCACTCACCTCTACATAGTGCTTGAGTATATGGAGGGAGGCACACTTTATCAAAAATTGAAGAAAGGAAAATTAAATGAGAAGGACACTGCCACTGTTATTAAACAGATGGTTCATGCTATTGAGTACTTGCATGATTTGGGAATAGCCCACAGGGATATCAAACCAGAAAATATCGTCATTTCCAATGTATCAAATTTTAGATTTAGGATGTTTACAAATTATGCGATTTTGGATGGGCTGCGCTTTGCAATTAGCGTAGAAAGACTTACTGCGGAACTTTTGATTATGTGGCTCCTTAAATTCTATAAGGAGTGGAGTACGATATGACTGTGGATCTCTGGTGTCTTGGAGTTATGACTTTCGAGCTCCTTACTGGAAAAGCTCCTTTTTATCATATCAGTCGAAAGTAGACAATGAAAAAGATATTAAACGTACTTTTAAAGTGATTTAGGTTGAGAATTAAATTATAGAATATCCCAAGGATATGTCAGAGGATGCAAAAGATTTAATTGACAAGCTGATCCGCAAGAACCCTTTGGAGCGAATCAAAGCAAGTGAGGCCCTCGTACATCCTTTCTTGATCAATGCAGATTGTGACTGATGGTTTTCATATAAATGTACTTTATGATTATATGTATAATATTAACTATAGAAGATATCACGCCAACCATTATTTTTTACATTGGCAAACTTCTCTTTGCCATTAAGAAAGACTCGTTCCATTGTCATTTATCAATTTACCAATACCGGAGGATAATATTTATAGTTTGATTTTATTAGCTTTATTTATTTAAATTATTTCTGCTTAATATTTTTTATTTATCTCAGAGCAAGAGTCATGTCTTTTCAAAATAGTTATGGAGAGGATGGGTAACTTTTTTTTCATTTAGAAGCATCAACATCAACGTTATTCCTTCCTTTGGGCACATTGTCAGCGTCGATTAACCTACAAAAAATCAAGTCGTAAAAATTTCATCATTAAGATTCAAGAACTTGAACAGTGGAAGCAAAGGAAGGGAGCTCTTCATATCAGACCTAAAGATTTCGATCCTTCTAGATATGCTTCATTTAGTGTGAGGGAGCAAGTTGAAGAGCCAGTCAACAATGAACAGATTCATCAATATGTTGAAAGATCGAGGTTGAGCAGAAAACTTGGTTGGTGATATTTGTTCATCATAATTCTCATTATTTGTGAAGCGATGACAGAATCAAGCTTTTATTATATCTGTCATTACTAATTTAAAAAATGGCATAAAATCAATTAGAAATTAAGTCAGTTGGTCACATCATGATCTATGTTGGTGCGAGATAGTATATCTTTCACCCCTTCGCCATTTTAAACAAAATCTCCAATAATTTTCATTATTTTTTTAACGAGAGTTTAAGGTCTCTTGGTGTTATGAGTTCCCTTGAATATTTAAAGGTATTTATGTTTGCCTTTGAAACTATGATACAATTTTTATGAGTTTATTTTATCTACTAGGGTATCGTTATCTCCTGATATAAAAATAATCAACGTTTACTCACTAATACTCTTTACTGATTATTTAATGTCCAAACACTCTACATCGTATCCTCCTTTTTCTTGAACATCTGCTCTTAATTTGTGAAAAACACAAGGAAAGAAACAACTTATTATGCAGTTTGGTAGGCATTTAGGGGCATTCTTTTAGGCAACCTACTTGCATAAGCTTTTAAAAGAGGAAAAGGAAGAATCAGCAACTATTACTGACGATTTACCGTACTTTAAAGCTGTTGCAGCACCCATACTGCGGCCCCAAATCAGTACCTTGTACCCCGCTAACTATAAAAAATTAACTACTGTCTATACTTGCTGAGATTCTCGATACCCCAGACTAATAGTATCAGCTTCCTTATTCTGTCCACACCCGATAAAATCAAAGCAAGCCAAAGAAAACTTAAAGGGTAAATATTTGAGAACACCAGTCGCTTATAGTCTTGAAGAGGAATTACCATGCAAGTATAGAATAATCCACATTCCTTTATATTATGGTTAGTAAACAGTCATAAGCAGCTTTTGATTTCCATGTCTAACCGTAACGTCATTTCTTTCGTAGCGAGTTTCATTTAAAATAAAGGCCCTTGTTCCTATATGAAAGCTTTTTTACCTAGAGCAGTCTATTTGTAGTTTGAACGAGGAGGACGGATGATGCCTTTGATGAGTTTACTCCACGATGACTCCTTTTATGGGGTTTCTTCTATTTTTTATTTGGTAGTTATGCTCCTATCTACACTATCAAGATGCATATTTAAAGTTAAGAATATAATAATTTGTTTAATTTAATCCCTGCAATCTATTGTTCAAACATTAGTGAAATTAAATATTAATCAAATGGTATCTTATTAAAGATATTTAAATAGTTATTCCATTAACTCGTTCGATTTATTTAAGCAGAATATAAAATTAATTAGAACTGGTTTGCAAAAACATTATCAGAATAATGTAAAGATAATCATTCGTTATTTTATAGAACTTTCTAATTGTTGAGATCAATATATAAGATCTATGATCTGTTAATGGGTGATTTTGATGAATATTAACATAAATAAAATTATATCTTTTATTTGCGCATTTGTTATTCACCATAAATGAGAATTAGAGATACCTCCACCGTCTATTCTTTCTCCATCTCTGTGTGCATGGGCTCTTTTGTTTTCGGGTATGAGCTCACCTCCTTTGGAAACCTCCAAAACCTGATCTTAAACTATAACCAAATTGAAGATCAGTAGCAAGGCAGCCATATCATGCTGCTCCTTACCAGTGCACTTGCGTTAGCTGCTATTTTTGGTATTTCTTAACCTAATATAGGCATTGTTCTTTATCGATTCCTCATAAACAACTTTGGATGGATACAGACGTTTAGGTTGACTGATTATCTCACCATTATTTCGGCGGCTGTCGGAATGTGGAGTCTATCCATAGGAGCTCAAACATTCTCCAGGATACTATTTGGGCTTGCAACTGGAGTAAACACTATCCTTATTCCTACCTATCTCACCTCAGTGATACCAGGCTCAATGGGAGGGCCTGCTGGCACACTAAATCATTTGTTAATAACAATTGGAATTTTTGTAGGTTTTTGGATGGGCTTTCTGGTTTTAGGGGACATCACTTAAGTTAGTAATTTCAACTGGAGATTGATCATCGGACTCCCTATAATTCCAGCGTTGATCCGATTGCACACCGCTCAAAACGTTTTCCCGTAATAATTTATTTATTATAGATATGAATATCTTTAAAATTATATAGCAACAGGCGACTATGAACCTTTACAGCACTATTTGACCCTTATCTATGATGGTGTTTCCGTTTAGGAATTTATTTAAGCCAAGCGATTACCTGAAATTGATATTTAATCATAAAAAGTAGGTTTCTTTGATCCTGCTGGAGAACCGCATCGACGAAGACTGTTACTTGGCTGTGCGATAGTTTTTTTCAACCAGTTGTCAGGCGGAGCAGCACTGGGATCTTTTGGTGGTACTGAGGCATTCTAAACTTGGGTTGGTGAAAGTTAGCATGAGATTCTCACAGTATATGTCTATCTTAACCTCCTTCAAGTAATTGTAACTTTTATTTCTGGGCAACTCCTCTAAAAATACGGCAGAAGAGCCTTTATGCTTGAAGGACAAAGGATAGTTATAATATCTTTGCTTCTGACCGCTTTCATTGAAATATTTGTACCAACACTTCACTTTTTCACAGTTATCTTTACTTTCATACAAATTATGGGCTATAGCGTGTGTTACGGTCCTTGCACCTTCTTGATTGGTACTGAGGTGCTTCATGATATCTTTTATCCTGCGCTTCTTCTTTGGTTTTTCATCTTTATGCATATGATATCAATTGCTAGTTTTATTGAAATGTTAGGCATCGGACCTCTGTGCTTGATTTATGGTATTTTACAGATTGGAGGATATTTGTATATTTCGAGCTATCAGGTTGAAACCAAGGGCAGATTGAGAAGAGATGTGTATGATGATTTCAGAAAAGGAACTTTCCCCAACCCTCTTCGATTCTTTACACGTGCGAGTGGACACGAGCAGAGAGTAGATATTGAGATCCCTTTGGTTGAAATAAGCCACAATTCCCATAACTGATTGATCTTTATATGATTATTCACTGATTTTAAACAGCGGCTGGCGTGTTACTAAATTTAATCACAAATAGTAAATGATAGTAATGAATTCTTTTTGTAATTTGTATAAACGAATTGGTTATGTTAGCTGAGTAAGAAGCAAACCTGTTAATTTAGGGAGACAAATTCGCGCTTGTTGATCTCATCGATAAACTGCTTACTGATCTATTGCAATAGACTAGGCAGCATCCACGAGGGAATAGCACTTTCCACTGCCGATAACCTCCAGCGATATCAGTGGGTGAATATTTAAAGAGTACAATGTTGGTAATACAGGGATGGCTAAATTCACAAATTGTTCTAATTCTGTATTCGTGCTATCGCTGATCTATATTGACCGGCTGCAGGAGTCGATTGAGGGGCTATTATTAAATTATTATTGTGTGCATCGGTAATCAGAGAGAGAAATAGTCTGCTGATCAGTACTGTCATGCTGGCAGCCAAGTTCATTGATGATTTCTTCTACAAGAATGAGGTGTACGCCAAGATTGGGGGAGTTTCTAAGCAGTTAATCAACGAACTTTAACTTTAACTAGTAAACAATTTAAATTATCATCTGCATGTCACTCAGTAGGAGTTCAACATTTATTTGAATAAGCTAGAAACGTATAGGGACGTTAATGACAATAAACATCAGACTTGGGCAGTCCGCCAATGATTGTATATAGAATTTATTAAGAGGCATATTATCTAGTCAGATAATGATTGTAGGGTTGCAAGTAGAACTTGGTTAAGAAGTTATGAAGTGGTGATAATTAATGACTTATCAGTCGTAAAGATGAATCAGATGACTGCTGATTTGCCAGGCTGTGGATCAGTGGAACCATTGCTACCAGAACCATGTTTTCGAGTTTATTCCAGAATCGGAAAGTCAAAATTTTCAAAGTGTTCTAAATAATGATGGCAAATGTACAATGATTCAGAGAATTATGAAGCAAACCATAGTAAAATTCAGAGGAGCGATGATATTCTGTTTTGGTGTTGAGGCGAGGTTTACTATTTTTTAATTGCAAAGATTTAATTGGACTAGTAGTTTACCTCCATTTTATATTTTATAAATCAGACTCTTTTAAATTCAACCAGGGATGATTTAATATCTAAGTTATTGATTGATAGCCCAATCTTGCTGTCTGCTTTTTTTAGAGGAGCTGCATTAATAATGTTTTACCTTTAAGATGAAATCAGAGGCATCTTTTGATAATTTTAATAATTACTAACGGTCTTACAGATGATTACTTTTGCTGTAAATCTACTGCTTCAATGAATCTTTTTTACGATTCTAATATGGAAGTTTTTTGAAGAATAGCTAGAAAATAGTCACCCCAAGGGCATAGTAATCTACTGTATAGGAGTGAGTTTGATTGAAAAGCAGCTCTGGTGCCATATAGCTAGGTGTCCCTCCATTTTATGTTTAATTTTTTTTATTCCAGTAGGTTGCCATACTGAAATCTATGAGTTGTGGGAAGCCATGCCTGTCAATAATAATATTATCTGGCTTAATATCCTGGTGAATAATGTTCTTTTTTCGGAGGTAGTCTAGAGCTTTTAGCAAGCATATAACTATGAATTCTTTTATAATTATGTAAGTACTTATTTACTACTCACTGAAAGGGTAATCGTTCTTAATGTAGTAGGACAGATCTTTCCCTTCTATATAGTCCAACAATAAAAATAGCTTATGAATATTCTGAAACGCAGCTTTTATATTGACAATAAAATCGCTGGGATCTGGCAGTAAATCAGCCATTATTATTCGCTAATTCATCACCTCTCTCACTAATTTCTTTGATAGTATTTTAGCTTTATCCATTATCTTCAGCGCATAGATCAACGAAGTATTCAGTTATTTAACCTTCCAAACTTTGCCAGTGCCTCCAACTCCAATGAGCTCCACGAGCTAAAAATCTTGAAGTATATCTAAATGTTGAATTGCTTACAGGTCAGCCGTTTATTTGATGATTTTTTTTGCTAAACGCAATTTCCCATCAGAATTATGACTGTGATTATTTTATTTTAAACTTTTATTGGATAAAAATGCAAAAGAATTAATTTATCAAAGAATTATACCCTCAAATAATTCCAAAGGGTCATAGAGGGAGCTGACAAATAATCTCTCAATTTAATTTTGTATAGACTCAATTTAATCAACAGCTACTTGCTGTAAATCATCTTGGTAAACTTTTGAGGCTTTTTTTGGTTAATGGCTTGCAACAGTTCAATTAAATTAATATCTGACCCCACACATAACTCATATAATCCTTAATGCTTACAAAAAGAGATTTTATCGAGATTTGATCTCGCATTATGAAATTCAGAGTTCAGAGTGCTGACTATAATACAATAGAGCCAGTTCTTATTTTTAGCTCATCTCCCTCACTCTTGAATATTCTTTATGGCAATCTATTAATTTAAAATTTAAAAATATTGATTAACCATCCAATAATAATAATATTATAAGGTTTGGAACTACCTCACAGATGTCTGGTTTATGCATAGGGTCAATTATATCCCAATAGAAGTGATGCAGTAACATTTGTAATTGTTAATAAAATTAAATACGTTCTTTTTACAATAATTTTATAGCATGATCTGCAGCAAACCTTCTGGTATCTATGAATCTCCACTGAAAAGCAGGCTTTCATCCAAATCCAGCATCTCCACCAACTCTGCGTCCCCAATCAAACGTTTTTCTTATTCTCTGAATGATACTCTTTCTTTTTAAGAAACTAGGCTTCATTTGTTCTAACCAGTGTAGAATCTACTACAGTTTTCCAACAAACTCAGCAAGAAAGCGGTGAGTTGGATCATGACCATCTGCTGGTCCAAAAATATCAACTCCCAATGCCTGTGGACCACCCTCATACTGTTCTATGCTTATAAATCGAAAAAGAACATTGATAAATCCAAACTTTAAGCTATATGTATATCAATACTTATTTAGTACTGGTTTGTCTGCAACTCAGTTCCAAACTCAACGAAAGCTGTCCAATCAAGACATCAGAACTTTTTCAATATAGTACTCGGCCCATTAGCAGACAAGATTTGCTTACCATTGAGTACTAACTGCTACAAATGGTCGACTTCAACCTCATTTTCGATAATTGCTTGACTTCTTTCATGCGTTCTGGCTACTTCGAGGAGGAGCGTATGCAAATGGTTTTTTACGTTTGTGAACTCTATCTTCTCAGAGCTCATCATATTTTATTTGATAAGGACAAATTCCAAAAGATTATTGAAATAATTGAAGGGAGCTGCAACTATTAAGACTGCGAGCTCGAGTTGATATAAATCAAGGAAATGATGGGGGAGCGTGAAAGCAAGATACTGAGCAACAAATTCGGTTCTAAATTCGACCTGGAAGCCTTTCATCACATGTTTGCGTGATTTGAATACTTGCTTAATTTACTGCGTTTTTGGTGGAATTATAATTGAGATTAATTCATGTTATAATGAAGCGCAATAATAATAATTAATGTTTTATATTATAATGACTTATTTAAAATTATTGAGGCAGACCTATTGTGAATAGAGAGAACCGAGTTGACATATCTACCATACCATTAGAATTAAATCAAGGTGCGATCGAGCTGCGCATGGTAGAAACTCTGGTAAAGATATTGTATTTTCCAAAATACAATTAAACTTTTTAATACCTGGATAATTAAATATTGCTGTTTAGAAGTTTGAATGCCATTTTATATTTAGAGAAGAGAAAGAATATGTCAATAAGTATTTTTTGTAATATAAAAATCATTATCGAAATTGTAGGCAAATAATATTAAATATAATCAAATCAGCTACCAATCAAACACACAGGCTTTATTCGAAATCGGGTGGTTAATCATAAAGCAAGTCCTTTTTCTTTCGAATTATCTGCAAATTATCTGACTGAATATACATCCTCATATAGTCGAGGATATTAGAATTATTTTAATGGAGATCATTCATGGTTTAGCAACACAGGTACAAGTCTGAAAATTCATTATTTCGTTTATAGGGCACGCTGTAAGAGATAAGCAGGTGGTGGGTGCTGTCAGCAAACATTGGCATAGAGTTGAGTCGAAATAGCCTTTATCTGGACATGTAATTGGCTGACATTGCGGTTTAGGCTCACAAAGACAAGTCATATAGTTGAACACTTCATTGCTAGAGCAAGATAAACTACTTACGTTGCATTGACACTGACAAGTGTTTAAATTAAAATATTCACCAAGAGGGCAGGCATGGCTAAGCTTGCAGGTTTTTGCAGTTATGAGCACAATAAGTAACGATAGCAAAGCATATGACCTTTATAACAATATTATTATGGAAATTAATTTAAAATTATCCGTATTTATAGTGCTTCTATTATTATCAAAACTGTTACAAAAAAATAAAGTTATTTTTCTCAAAAAATACTCATCTATAACTGCTACCTTCCAAGAATATAGTGTTTTTTTAAGTCTCCCATTGTAAATATTATTTTATAAAAAATCATTGACAAATAATAAACGAAAATGGGCATCTTATCCAACTTAAATTTGGTAATCTTGATGGTCGAAATAGAAAGGAGTAGATAAATCAATGAAATAAATTTTGTCATACAATAATTTATGCAACGGATGCTTTTTTTTAAATTATGTTACACAACACGAAAGGGCACGAAATCATTTATAAGAGCATACTTGCTTCATTGAAACGGGTCTCAAGGGCAAATGTGCTCAAATATAAAATCTTTATCAAATAACGACTTTTATCTTAAAAATATCAAGGTTTATAATCATGGAGATTTTTCGGCAAAACTGATATTTTAACTGAGCCATTTCGAAGAGAACCCTAAATTTATGTCAGCATTTTAATAACATTAATATGAAGATCTATTATGGATAGATACAATTCTTCAGATGCGATTTGATTAGTATTTATTAGGGGAGGGATATTTGTCAATTAGTTACCTATTAATCTAAAATTAATAAAGAAAATAACGATCATTACTAATTTTCCAGGAGTTACATTCTTGTCAAGATGACTTTCATTAAGTGATGACATTGATAGCTTTTGTTCTCTAATATTAATACGAGTAAATAAATTATCACTTTTGTTGAAGTCGTAGTTTTTACAGTAAAACTCGTCTGTCCTTTTCCATTATGGTTAGTCTTTCCTTCAATTTTTCGCCGTCTCTTTTGATTGTTTTATAATTATGATTGTTGATTGTCTATGGTTCCTTGACACTCTTGACGCTATATCTTCTTCGATTAGAAAAGCATTTACTATATCTAAGTGTATCAACATGTACTTGAACAAATTGTAATTGTCATACATCGATTGAATCTCTGATCTTTTTTATTGAATTGGACGGCTCAATGAACTCGATATTTTTTAGATCGATTCTAAGGGACGATCAGTTGCGCTGAATCTGGTAAAGAAAAAAGTGTCGGTTTGAGAGTTTCTGTTCATCCAATAAAATTATAGAAATGGGAGCAGTAAAGTTAATTTAATTAAATGATGGTTTATAGAATAATGTTTAGTTAGTATGACTGATATAGTCTAGTGCTAAATCTGATGAACTAAGATTTAAAGTATATTTATTGATGTTCAAATTATCAGTTTTTATAAGTTGAGTTATAATTTAGAAATTAACATCTAACAACTATAATCCATGAAGACACAGATCTTTTCAAAATATCAACAATAGATAGCCGTCGATAAGCAGGCATTCAATTAAGCAACAGCAACCAATCGCTCCGCTCACGACTCAAACCGAAATTCGATGAAGCATAGAAAAAACTTAACGGACTAGCCGACAATAATACATTGTTTGGTCGCCAAACCACCAAAACTATTAGGTGCTTGTCACAACAGTAGCAATTCGTAGTCGAAAAAGCAGGAGACAACAATGATAGAAACCTCATAAAAATCATTACCGCTATTCGATCGAATATCATAGCTTTGCAATTGCCTGAAAATTGAAAATGAGTAAAAGTCGTTAAAGATGAAATCCTTCCAATCTTAGCGGCGAAATCTCCTAACCCTCCTCTCTGGTGCGCCAACTCGCGCATAAAAAACAATATCTCCAATAAATTCTTTGCTTAATCTCCTCTAAAAGTGATCGTTTACTACCTATTTGCATTTTACTTAAAAAGAAGAGAATCCTCAAAAAAGATTACTTATCCAAAGTTATTATTTAATTAAGATTTGCTACAATTTAATTTGAAATGATCGATTATAGCTATCTCTCCCCGCCTTCCAAAGTCAATCGGATCAAAGTTCCAAGTACGCTCCTTGTAAATCAGATAGCTACATCTATTAAAATGTCAATGGCAAGCCTATTCGCCGCATTTTCACTCGGTCGCATTACGAGTCATTTGAGTTAGAAGCAATATAAAAGCTAAAAGATTATTTGAAGAGAAAAGCGCCGAATATACATTATCCTGATGAGCTTCTCCTTCGCTTAAACTACCTCGGTAATTTTCTAATTTCTGATGTCACCGAGAAGGTCAAACTCTACGATGAATGGCACCAAAATTAAGTTATAACCAATTTGCAGAAACTAGGCAGGTAGATTTTATAAAATGGACACGTATATGCATATGGGAGAGATTACGAGTATTGTCCGATATTAATTGTGAAAGCGCAACAGATTGACCTGAAAAACTACCAGCCAGACGATTATCTAAGCGCTGTATGCAATTTGCTGGACCCTCTGTAAAGATTTATGTTGATCGGAGGCATCATATAAAAATGGAGTGTTCTCGTCGATTTTGAAGGTAAAAAGATAAATATTAGCATGTAGTTACTGATTAGATGTTTGAGTAAAATCTCATACGCTTATCCCTTCCGCCTGAAAAGATTAATATATATCAACATACATCCGCAGACCTAATCGCATATTCAGCATATTGATACTTTTCTAAAGAGCATGGACTCCCAAGTATAAGTAAACTTCGTTCGAAATGTCTCGGATATTGATAGATTTATTGGCAGTGACGAAAGGTAGAAAAAATATGGAGGAACTCTTTCCAATTTATGCGAGTACTGGCCGATCCACACAACCAACAAATACGAATAGACTGATTCACAACCTGAAAGTGAGACTGAGTACAAATCAGTGATGAATGATCCGCTTTATTTTTAAGAGAGCAAGGCTCCTCTCTGTGATTTCTCTAACAGTTGTGGAATTTACTGATTTACGATGCAGTGACTGATCATGAGTAAATATAAATCAATATTTCTTGGCCCTCATCATTTTTAAGTAGTACCCCCATCGCGTGAAAGTGGACAGGCCAAGATTTTGAACACACTCTCTCGCGATATCTTCGTAGACTCCCATCTATCGTCCTGACATCATATTCTCGATTGTTCTTGCGAACTCGTTTACTTTCAAAAGCAGCAAAATTTATCGATTCAATTATGAGAGAACTTTGATTATTTGTTAGTGGTTTTTGGCAGCTTATGCCATTATTTTACTCTTATCGGAAGAAGGATTTAAATCAAAGAGGCCGCGCGATGAATCGTTAAGCTAATCCTTTGTCTTGCTGGTGAGGATGGATCGGAGTAAGCTTGGATTTGATGTTCCGAGATTACGTGCTGCAGGTTCATACATCGAAGAATCATTAAGTATGAGTCCAAGCCAGAATTAGTTATAATTCCGAATGAGAGTCTGATCCATCTCTTGATAGAGTCCATGATCGAGTATAACGAGTTGATCTTGTCCATTTTTAAGTTTGCGTGCCATGATATTTCCTGAATGGGTATCAGCATGCACAAATCCCTCCTTATGAATCATCTTAATAATCATATGGGAAAAGGTTTTGCCTATCTCGGTCATATTGATTTTGGCTTGTTTGAGTCTATCAATCTCATCAATATGAATTCCATTAATATACTCCATGACTATCACTTTTTTGGTGGGCTTTAACAGTATTTCAGGAACATGTATATTTTTAAAGTTATTGTCTTCGAGGAAAGCTCTGGTCCTCTTCATATTCTACGATTATTTTACGAAATCCAACTCTATACGAATGTTCCTCTAAAATCCTTTCACCAGCCACTCGTAGTTAAATTACTTAAACATCCATTTTGCGACCGTTACAAATCTATGCATCATTACAAGGTCAGATTAGACATGATGAGCTAAATGACGATGCTGCACCTTCACAGCCGCCTACTAGCCATTCAGAAGCATCGCACGATGAACCTGCGCGATCGAGGCTGATGAAATCGGCTATTTGTCGAATCTTTTAAAGACCACATCTATGGGATACTTTAGTTATTCTTAGATGGTCTTTTTAACTTATTAATAGGTTTCTTTTTAGCACTATCTGGTAAGAGTTGACATAATACTCCTGTATTCATCTGGGACGATTACATCCAGAGTTGCAATTAGCTGCCCTAGCTTCAAATAGATGCCTCCGTTGAGACGAAGCGCATCTCTTAAGTAAGAACCTGCCTGAGTATTTTTTACATGGGTGGGCTCTTATGAATATTTGTAGATGTAGGCCATGTGAGCACCAGCGTAGGTGAGATTGCACACGCTACGAAAGGATTTGTTATTGTTATATTAATAGTAGCCTCCAATAGACAGACCGAGCAATGATAGCCCCAAGATACTCTTGAGCTTCATCATATAGATTTTTTAAAAATTAGTTATGATTAAAACACAAAATAATATCATCCAACATTCATAATAAGACACGTATAAATACATTAACTTACTTACAATCAGTCTTTCCTTCATCATCTTTTTAGCTGATGCAATATATCTGATGCATCTGGTCTGCTCTGAGGATTGACTGACAGTAAAGATTTAATAAGTACTTGCAAGGGCTGATTCATTTTTCTGCAGGTGAAATTTCCCGAAGAGATATTTTTTATGAGGTCCTTTTAGTTGTAGCCTTTGAAGGGGTAAGTTCCTTCGAATAAGTAATAAAAAAGTATTCCAAGTGCCCAAATATCCACTTTTAAGGGATCGTATTGATTTTTCTTTTCGAAAAGTTCAGGGGCCATGTAATTTGGAGTTCCACAGTGAGTCTATCCTCGGGTGACGGTGGTGGCAAACCCAAAATCAATGAGTTTAACTACTCCTTCATCATTCACAATAATATTTTATGTCTTAATGTCCCTGTGAGATATTCCAGCCTCGTGCAAAAAGCTAACGGCTTAAATAATCTTTATGGCCACTGATTGCTTGACTGATTCTGGAAGTTAAAAAAGATGCCTCCTTAAATAATCCTGAAGTGTTTCGGCGTTGTTGATATATTCAAATAAGATATGAATCTAAATATCGTTGTGTTTACTTGTCGTTTGTCCTCGAAGCTGTTGGTTATTCTTATGATATTTGGATGGTTAATTTTGCTGAGAATTTCCATCTCCCGAAAAACTCTTTTTCGTTTGCTGGCTTAGATCAATTTGTATTTTTCATATATTTTAATAGCAAAACATATTCCAGTCTTTTTATCGCGGCCAATGCGCACAGTTGCGTTGGCCCCACATCCTAAAGTTTAACTAAGTTAGATTAACCCCACTGAGCTATCACCGTTATCATAGAGTGAAGCAAATTTGCTGTAATTAATATTCTATTTTTTAACTGGTTTGCCCTTTGGGAGATGAGTCAGCATATTAGGCATTTTAACATTTTTATCCATAGATTCAAGCTGAGTGTAAACTGTTTTGTGTGTGTGATTAATAGTGATGTCATCTATTTCAGTGGTTCTCTTCTTATGTTTCATCAAATTCGACAGCTTACAGCGGGATTACTGGCTGCACCCGCTTTTGCCTATGGCTGAATTGGATCTTCCCTTTTGTTTGATATCGTATAATCCCAAATTATTTTTCTATTTTAGAACATCCATACGTTTTGAGCTAACGGCTGATTGTTTTGATATTGCCGCATATAATTTTGTAAGAGCTCCTCTTTATAATCATTCTACAGCGGCTCTTATATCTACATTCTGTTTTCGTTATTTAATTCGGATTTAAGTTAACGATTTGTTTTGATATCCCCCTTGTTGAAGATTCCCTTCATTTTGCTGACTAGAAGAATCGATACTCGAAGTAGGTGAGATGCTGACTTATTGAGCTGGTTTTCACTGTTTTGTTTTTTATGTATTGAGACAGAGGCACTCGCCCTTGGTCTATGTGTATTTGGAGGTACTCATAATGGCTTTTAGACTTCGAATATTTGATTTATCGTGGGTTGATTCGTTTGTGTCAATTAGTTTCGTATTAACGAACTGGTGAGTTTGGACATTGCTTTGCTTCATCAGTTTCATGCAGTTAATCTTAACTTATAAATTAAACGAAATTATAAAGCATACAATGACTTTTATTATAGTCATAAAGCTAACAATATGATAGTCATGCAAGGAGGAACTAATAAGTTGATTCACGCATGATTATGCAATGATATAACAAACATTCTTGATTCGAGATGATATTCGTAATATTTTATTTTCCTCAAATGCAGAAGGGTTAATCAGTCAAAAAAATGATGATGGTTCTTATACTATTAACGCTAATTTTAAGAGAAGTATCAACCTGCCCTTCTCATAGTTCTAGTAATAATGGTTACTGCTCATGTAATCCTGGGTATATCTTTAATTGCAACTGGACTGCCACAAATGAGCCTTCAAATTCATACTTGAGTTTAATTGTCGGAGTTCCTAGCTTCTTTATTCTCAACGCTCCTATAAACTAGCCTTTGAACTACAACATTAATTTAGTTTCCAGCGATAAAAGTATCAGCATTTAAAACATATTTGACTTTGCCCTGTATGTAGATGAAGGAGCTACTACTCTAATAGTAAATTGTGAACCTTCACGCAGTTCTCCTGAAATAAACACGCTCAATTTGCAATCATCTTTCCAGTTGGGTAATCAGCCAGGAACACAAAATCCATAACAGCTAATCCTAGCGGTAAATCAAACAATTCCTTCCAACGCCTCCCTGTTTCTTAATTATAATTACTCAACCATTTCAACCACCAATATTTTTCTTATATTGGGTTATGTGGCTGGAGGACTGCTCGTAGCCATTGCTGTCTTCTTTATAATCCTCCTCTATAGAAAAAAAAGAAGAGAGGAGGGAGAAAGGTCCGACTAAAGCAATATGGAAAAGAAATAGATTAATATTTCTCATTTTAATGAGCTGATGCCTGCAGCCGTAATCAGTGTTAATATAAAAAAAGAAATGCAGATTTGCTCTGTCTGCCTGCAAGAGTTCGATTTTGCTTCGATCATTCGTAAAACAATTTGTGGGCATGTGTTTCATCAAGAGTGTTTGGATGAATGGTGCTTAAAAAATTTAAGTTGTCCCATGTGCAGGACTGACCTATCACACGTTAATATTCTGAAATTGCGGATATAAAATGCAAAGAACAATGAAACAACTGATTGGGTGATGAATACTATTGATCAGGAGTAAGCTGCAGAAAGTCCAATCAGAGAGCCGCTCGTTCGAGGATAAGAACAGATGGACCATTTCATTCAAAACAACATAGGAAATGGCTCACTATGATATTCTATCAGTCTCTTTCTTATTATACCATATTATTTCTTGTCCATCATACGCAAGTAAGCCTAAGTTATTTATCTATCAACTAAGTATAAAAATAAGGATTAAAAATCATATTAGCAAGCTCCGAATACTCGGCAAGTTGGTTGTGGATTCATAGCAAGTTGTTAAACATTGCTTTTCCTCTTTAGAAAAACCATGATCGTTATTCATGCATTTTGCTAAACAGTGTTCTATCATTGAGGAGGCAGTGTGGTTGATGGCGAGCCCGATAGCACTGGATGCAAAACCGATTGGGTTAAAAAAATTCTTTTTGGCATATTATTTGGCGTTTATTTTGTTGTTTTCTATTAGTTGCATATGTTTGTTATAATTATAGAACAAATTTTAAAAATGTAATTAGTATTCTATATAGTTACAGTTTTAATCAGATAATAGCGAAATTGAATTTTGTATAAGGATGATCATTTTAGTAAGATTCCCACTCCGTATGCAATACCCACAATAGCAGAACCCAATATCAGTGTCTACAACCCTGATTTCCAAGGATTTAGGCCGATTAAGCTCGCCTTGGCAAATCCTAAACTGAATAATTCGACTACTCCAATCGCCATCACAGCAATTTATTGCTGATCTTGTAAGTCCATAATACCGGAAGATATTATATATGGTATGCTTGGCAGAACTCCAAACACCATAAAAGAGATCAAAGTAACAATTCCACATTTCAATGCCATAGCCTCATCAACAACAACTAATCCCAACTACTATAGCATCATTATATTTACAAAGGCCTGAGTATTGGTGGCGTAAAGTTCGGCGATTCTGTTGGCCTCTTCAAGGGTAAAATCTTTTGCCAGGTAGATGTCAATAATTTATTTAACTTCAGCATTGAAAAGATGTTCAACTTCGTAAAATTACCTCTATTCCTATTTTTTTATGTACTGAATTTAGGAACGGGCTGAAAGGTAGTCTCCAAGACCCATTCCGAGACCATCTCCAACCACAGCCGCTATGCAGAAGCCCAAAATGATACTTGCACTGGTTTCTGATGCCACACCACTCAGTATGATGATGAGAGTGTTGATGGAGCCATCAAGGCCCCCGTAAACTAAAGACTTCAGATACTCTCCAACATCGATATGAGATTCCTAATGTGTTTTTTCCTGCTAATTTTTAGTAATCAAAGGATCGATAAAATTACGCTCTGACTTTTACATTTATGTGTTGTTTTTGTTGATCAATATCAATTATAGATAGATTTATTATCGGAATCAGATTTAAACCTTTTCCTTATTCAACCCTCCCAACTATTTAGTTTATTCGCTTCTTTTACGGCAATTGTCAAACAGCAGATACTTTATTCTTCAAATTTATAGTTATATATTTAGTTGGGTTTTATATCAAATATCGTTTAGTCTTGTGTCATCATAATATATGTATATTATTCAACTATAGCGTCCAAATCCCACGCTTTTATTATTTGAATTACTAATGCAACTTACTTGCTGTTTTTCACTCGTATTCGGCCTCTCTTACTATTCTTGACAGGATGTTGACTTACTTACAGAGCTAACGCTTGGACCCTTTTTGCGACTGTTGTTGGCTGTTAAATGTTTAAAATCCTTTGCTTAATTTAAAAAGACAGAGTTCATGGGCAGTCTAAAGCTGTTATTAAGTGGAGAGCGAACCTTGATATCTTTAGCTTTAGCATAAGTAGTCAACCCCACTTCTATATGTTCTTCTATTTTTGCGGTATGAGATGAAAAGGTTAGGTTTTGATATTCCTTCTTTATCACCTTCTGCAGTTCGCTCAATTTCCTAGAATTACAACTTTATCCTAAAAAATAGAATGATTTCATCTTCATTTTAAGGTCTTCCTTTATTCCTTTGGATGAACCTGCAACTTCTATTTTGTTATTAACTGATTTATCCATGAAAAAAGGATCTTTTAATATTGCTTCCATCGTCGGCCGTTTACTCGGAGTAACTCTAAGAATCATTTTAATCAAATCAATGTCTTAATTGTCTAATTATAAGAGCAGTTACCAAATTTATCGCTGAAATATATCTTTGTCTTCATTTTTTGAAGGATTTCTTCAGGTCTATCGCCTCGGAAAGGGGCATGACCAGCAATGAGTTCAAATAATAAAATTCCTAGCGCCCAAACATCAATCTTTAAGTCATAAGGTCGATGCTGAATCATCTCTGGTGACATGTACTCATAAGTTCCACAGAGAGTTTTCCTCTCTCCAAGCATGACTGCAAGGCCAAAGTCGCAAAGTTTAGCCTGATTATCTTTGGTTAGTAAGACATTTTAAGGCTGGATTATTCATTATATACTTTGATATCACGATGCATAATGTTCTGAGAGTGAAGATAAGAGATTGCTTAGCACATATTTTTGAAATACGTCTTGACTTCTTTTTTTGTCATCAATCCCATTTTATTTTTTTAGTGGAGAGTGCCGTTTTATGCGTATTCAAGTATCATATATGTAATTTAGCGCTCGATATCAATGTGAACATCGATGAGCTTGATAATGTTGGGGTGATTCAGTTTATTATGCAAAAATACTTCGTGTTTTG
>Ga0302191_10000405_pt1 | contig 27311 bp, 27 predicted proteins | sample II_Bog_E3_1_FD_198775 | JGI IMG/M metagenome (GOLD analysis project Ga0302191, IMG submission 198775) | Peat permafrost microbial communities from Stordalen Mire near Abisko, Sweden - II_Bog_E3_1 | ecosystem: Environmental > Terrestrial > Soil > Wetlands > Peat | place: Sweden: Abisko...
TCAAAATATATGATATTGAACATTGATAGGTATTTTTAAGCATTTTTTGGCAATTGCTGGTACTTTGTGATAAACTTTTAAGCAAATGTATATTTCATAAAATAAAGAAGACTGAAAAACAAGTGCTAAAAAATATTTGGTGACCAAATGATCCCTCAAAAGGATAAATTATTCAATTATTGATAAATATTTGAAGAGCATATCCGATTTAAATTTGCCTTTATTTTGTCAATTCAATACCATCAATAAACATCTATCTCCTTAAAGTCATGATATCTTCTCAAATTTTATCAAATACTTTGACACTTGACTATACAGGACAAGAGGATGATCAGTTCAGGAAGATCGTCTCAACACCTTAGACTTTATTAAACTGCAACACTACCGAAGCAATTGATCAATCAACATGCATGATGAGTCTTATACATGAGGAAATCAAATAAATTCCAGTTTATTTACTTCATTCGTTCATACTAGATGGAACCAACGTCTCAGAGAATATGCGAGCAGTACATTTTTTACAACTCAGAAAATCAGAAGTTTTCTCATTAAATAGTGTGAAGCAAAGCTCTATCTAAGATAAACCTGTGTCCTTGCCTGCTACTATGTCGATTTGTATTTTATGAACGGGGGAGTCGTGATGATTAAAGAGATTCAAACTTTGGTCATCACTTGTCTCATATTGGCCTCCAAGTTTAATGACAACATAAATCCTACTGCCTCTTTCAATATTTACAAGGCGAAGGACCTAGCAGCTTGGGAGATAAAATTAGTGAAGAGACTGAAATATTATTTAAATCCGCCAACTTATTTCAATTTTGCAGAAAGGATTGTTATCCTTTGGGATGAATTCCTTGATAAAGAACAGTCGTAGTGGACGAGGTTTACTAAAATTGAAAGTGAAATCAATTTACAATTAAGAAATTTTTACTAGCAACTTGACCTCATATATATGAGTAATTTTTTATTTATATAGCTTTGAAAAGTCTATCATACAAAGTGGAAGAATTAACTCTCAATCTGTTTTATCTCCACGTCAGAAAAAATTACCATGGAAATTTTAAAATTTTATCTTTACTATCTAAGAATGAGGTACAACTGTTGCTATTTAGTGCCTGAGAAAATGTTATCAATAAGATGAATTAACATTATTTTTTGAAAAATTTATTAAATTTTAAACCACCAAAGAGATACATTTAAATAAACAAATTGGTGCCTTTTTACTAGATTACGTATTTTGGTAGGCTGAAAAAAATGAATCAAAAATTATTATAAACAGATAATTTTTTGGCCCAATGCTAAAGTTAGATAGATTACAGACTCATCCCAAGGATAGTTACAAAATAATGAAAGAGTTAATAAAAAAAAATCATAGAGAGAAAAAATGATATTTCAATCAATCTATTAGCAATAGGTTACAATAGTTTTACAAAATAATAAAATAAATCATATTAAATGAATAAATCACTACAAAGATCTAAATCATGAAAACCTATAATTTTTTAACTTCGAGGCAAAAAAATATAGACTGATTTATTAATCATCTCCACTTTATTCCGATCATGAACATCTTTATTATATCTTAGTAATTATTTGATTAGATCAATAGACATCATAAAATAAGAAGAAGGACAGTGAGAAATATTAAAATGTTTTCGAAGTTTTGATTAATTTTTAAGATCAAACACAAAAATATATTAATAATATTTTTTTATTATAAGAGTTGATGATGATCAATAGATCTAACAATCTTTCTCTTTAACATGTCTCCTATTGCGATGCCCAATCTTATTATTAACAGTTGACCCCGCCATTTTTCCCACTGTCATTCTTGGAGTAGTATCTGGGAAAACTATTATCTTCTTGGATTTTTAATTAGGAGCAGATTTTATTATATTTCCATTTATTTTAGATGTACTCGGACTTGAAGGAAGAGGAGGAGTTGTTGATCCTTCCTTTTTTTTGAGATCTTCCCTCTTGGCCTTCTCTACATCGAGTATCGTAGGTTGCAATGTTTTAATTTTTTCCTAGACATGCTTAGTTTCCTTGTGAAGTACTTCACATCCATACACCTTGAAGACAATCTTTATAGTGAATTTAATACTTTAGCAGTGGTGAGATACTTCAGCAGGTTTTATGTGACTGTTTAAAGCTTGTGCAAATGTTTATAGTTAAACTGAGGATAGTTGGTCTTCTCAGTTATCTAAATATGTTATCAATTACCACCTCTGTTCTGAATTTTTGTTTTTGGTACTCAGTCAATTTCACTTCATATTCGGTAAAGATATCCTTGAAGTTAACAGCTATTTTAGCCGATTCAATAATTACCACATAATTTAGTTATTTACCTATCAGCTGTTATGGCTGAAATTCCTCTTATTACTCATCCATTTATTCACAAAGATTACGCTATCCGCTGCTATCAGTCGGAATGAGATTGACTACTAACTAACCACAATGTTAGTCTTCCCCAATTATTGGCAATGCAGCTGGATTGTCTAATATATAGGCTAATGTCTTCACGGAGAGAAATCCTCGCCCTATTAATGTTGGTTTCTCAGGATCCCAAAAGGGATCATTGGAGTTATCGACAATAGGAATTTGTCCAGTTTAAAAATACTGTTCAGCCATATCGCGAATGATGTAATAGCGATTGGTCAATGTTTATATGTCCCACCAATAGCTGTATCCCACATCTCTGTTGACTACTTTAACTAAGATGACTCTCTTCTTAAACTAAACATCAATATCTTCGTCATCCTAATCGTTTATGCTCATCTTGACGCACATTATAACATTCTTTTTAAACTATTTAGCTATCAGGTTAAGTTATATGCACTTTGGCAATGTTTTCAACAATTTATATTCGAGGTAGTGCTTTTCCTTAGACTTTTCTTTTTGTTGTGATTCGCTATCCTTCAGCAAACGCTTCTTTTTCTATATTTATTTTTATTTCTCAATGATCATAGCTTGCTCTTATCTCACCTTTTTTTAAAGTTAAATCATTTAGATCTGCTTAGATTCTTCTGCTTTTTTGCGAAGTTATTAACTTTACTTTAGAATTGCCTGCATTTAAGCAAGTTCTGCTTCTTTCTCGCGCAATACTGCCTCCATTTACTCCTTAATCTTTTGTTATTTCTCTTAGTTTATGGCTTTTTCAATCTGTTCCTTCTTTAGATATAGTTAATTTTGAGCAAATTACCAGTCAATCTTTTTGGCGTCGACTTCGTCTCTGGGCAAATTTTCAGGTATTTATACTAAAAACATATTATTGGTTCCAAAACTGATTCGATCTAAGTTGTATATCCTTGTTTATTTAATGATTAAATCACCATTCAAATAGCAACCTCCATCTTCAGTTGGTTAGATTGGCTGCATACAAAAACCTTCCTCATTTTTCGTTACGACTGCATGGAGTTGCCTGATACTAATGCCTCCAATTTCGATATTATTTGGAGGATTCATACCTCGCTTTCCGATTTTAGTGATTTAGTTGTCAATAGAATAACTGACCTTTCTACTGAGTTGAGGATCTTGGTTTAAATTGGTGATTCGAGGTTTGGTTAAATCTGTTGTAGCAAAATGATCAGACTCGTTTTCCTTTTTTATCTTCTATTTTGTAGTAGTTTAAGAGTCATTCATAACTTCATTGGTATATTTGAGCTCCGCTTCAGCATTTTTTCTTTCTTCAAGCATTTATGGAGTTATTCCAAGCGTCAATTTTTTAAACATTTCCTCCATTTTTTGTAGTTTTTCTCTTAGTTATTACTTCTCAGCCGTTAAAGTTCTTATGAGTTTCTCAGTTTCACTTTCATTAACAACTGCTTTGTTTTGTATCTTTTTAGCTTGATCTGCATAACGTAGAGTCGAAAGAGTTTATTCATAGTTATCTGTCGCTGGGGAAATAGCACATATCATCAACGTTTTTGAATTACCTCCAAGAGCGTTTTGAAGGATTCTTGTAAGGCATGAGTCTCGATAGGGCACCACTGATCCTTTGCCCTTTCCCATTGCTTTGTCAGCCAAGCAACTTATTACTAGACCTAATACTGATAAACTTTTATTGATGCCCGCTGCCTCTTTTAATCTATCTCCAGTGGCGCCAGTTTTACCCACTTTTTAGCTACCAGCAAGATCAACCAAATAGATAACTGACAATTTCTCTTTCTTTTTATTGTTTTCACTGATATCTATTTGCTTAAACTCAATGGAAATGATGGTGTGAGCTCTGCTTGAACTCGCATTCATTTAAGTGGCTGCAATGGAACGATTTCTTCCTCCATCCTCCATCTTTTTCTCAATGGCCTTGTATGTGTCCACAAAATGCTTTGACATCCCCTCAACATAGATGCCGAGTGTTTTATGCTCTCTGATTTTATGTCCCTCTTTGGGTCGTTTGTCAATAGGAATTAATAAGTCTTGAACTTTTTAATTATAGATTTCCATCATCGAAATGTTCACTTCATATTACTTGTGCTTGTCCTCATTCTTGGCTATACGGGTGAAAATTTCCTCGCAGGAAATAGGCACAATTCCCTATGATAAACAACAAAGATACTTTATTTGCTCCATAGCCCACCATTGAATACGATTTACCTGCTCCCGTCTGCCCATAGGCGAAGAGGCAGCAGTGATAACCTTGCCATGCATTAGTGAGTATTTCCTCTCCGACTTGGCTGAAGACATGCTGCTGATCGGCATACTTATCATCAATTCCCTTAAAGTAACCATTTTCATCGGGTTCGAATGAATCATGTGACCAGAAGGAGTAATCAAAGGTGAAATCACGGGGTTTGTCAGGGTGCTCCTCATCGATCAAACGTGTCATATTGCCAACCATGTCTACGCAAAGTCTGCAATTCAGGTCGTTCTCTCTTTGGTTGAACGGACGCACTCTTACTCCTACCTTCACACTCATTAAATTAAAGTTATATTGCCATGCCACATAATCTGATAATATATTTAGAGATCATTTAATCATTTTATCATGGAACATAATTCTGTCAGCTGTTTTTATATTAGAGAATTTTTGTATCTTCTAAATTGAAGAAAGAGTACGTGCTGGTGATGCGTGCTTAGATTGCTAGACAGTCTGAAGACTATAGATTACGGCAACGAGTTTCAGCCTTCAAAATGTTTACAAGCCCCTTGCTTTCGTCGATCTTGATACTAATAATATCACTAATTCCCATTTCTAATAATAATTGAATTGTTTCGGTGTCGCTTGACCTCAATATGTTGTTTAGTTTGAAAATAGAGATTACCTACATTATCTTGATAATACTTTAAGACCTTGGAATGCAGTCAAAATGGTTAATTTTTTAAGTGTTCTCACTTGTTTGTCTGATAGTTTCGGTAATAATTTTTACTGGCTTAGATATTATTTGTAAGTGCCTTTGCTAAACAATTTGAGCAGATTAATATTCTATGGTTTAAGAGTGTTGATCTAAATGAAAATAGTGATACCTGACTGTGGGACAATAGTGATTAAAAGTTGTGGTTTTCGCCCGAAGAAGTAACATCACTGACAAACGAGTCAAGCGACAAAGATGATAGATTTTTGGAATCTTCGAGTAGGGACTTTTGCTTCATTGTTTTTATAAATAATACTTGATATGATGAGTATTACATGCGATATCAACACAACATAATTGAAAGAGTCCTTTTTATATATCACTATCATAATTCAAGTATATTTAATTCGAATTCAATACCAGACAGAATTGTTTCACTTTCTGTTGGCAGCTATTTTATATTCATTAATATAGCATTAGCAATGTTACGAAGAGATAAACCATTAACCGATAAGATTAACGATATTATCGCATAAGAACTGCCCGCTGATCAGCGCAATAAGGGAAGGATTGCCTCTCTAGCTCCGTACCTAGCGGAAATAGAGGTACTTTTCCTTTAATTAAGCGAAGGAAAAAGATGCGTTCGATTCGGGAGCGATCCAAAAAGAATCTAAACGAAAGCTCATCAAAATCATTTCGAATCAAGGAAAAGAGTGTGACTTCATTACAGAAGGAACTATTTAATCATACAAGAGATGTTAGTAGCAACAATAATGTTTCGCGTCGGAATGAAGATAAAGTACATCGAGAACGGAAGACCAAGTCTGTACAACGACAACATTAAATGAAATTTTCCAAAACTATTTAGAGCAAACCCACACTTTCACATAAGGTTAATAGCGATTTTTTCAACGATTTATATGCGCGGATTAAGGGAAAAATATAGAGATAACGAGAGAAGGGGAAAGAAAAAGTGAATGAGACAGACAAATAGAAAGATATATCGAAAGCCAAAGAGAAAGAGAAAGCCCTAAGGCGCAAGCAGTTTGAAACATTCGAATAGCATCGTGCTCGCTCATAGCAAGCAGGAGAATTAAATATGTATAAGATAAGTATTTATCTTATTATCAAGGTTGTACAAATGTAGCCAACGTCAATTGTGACTCAAAAAGAGAACCTTCGATCGACTTAAAGAAAAAGACATAAAATATGCCTGTTAAAAAGGGAAATTTCAGGCGAAACAAATATGAGGCTTTACATTCATCAGTGACAACGAATAATATGGAAGCAAGCAATATCAATAGATAACAATTGCAGCATCAATCAGACAGTCGAATAATCCTTGACAAAAAATAATCTAACGCCACCATAAATATGGAAATGGATAAGTTAGCAGAGAGGGAGATGTCAACTTTCTATCAGCAAGTAGTTAATAAGGAAATGCATCGAAGTATTGAGAAGTCGACTGAAAAATACTTCAATTATGAATCATATAGGCCAACAAAGTCGAAACATGATATAGAAAGTATAAAACTTCTTATTCAGTTTATCTTAGCACTTTCACCAATCCTTCTCTGCAAAAAGTATCAAAAAGCACAAATTAAAAATCATAAAAAAATAAGGATAAACTTTTTTCTTCCCTGAACCAGCAAGGAGAAGCTCAGAGCAATGAGTTGTTGAACTATGATTTTGATTTTAAAAATGATTAAAGTGATTGCAGTAAAATCAATGAAATCAATGATGCATAATTGGAGTAATCGACGTTCAACCTCAAAAATGAAAAAGACGATTTTTAAAAGCAAAGAAAGCAAGTTGAGATTGATCATTTTACAAAACCTGCACCTTAGCTGGACTGGAGTGAGGACGACTGTAAAGTAGATGAAATTTGATAGTTTTTTCATAATAACCTAAGAAATGTTTGCCGTTGTAAATTTTACTTTTTTACTTGTTTTCTGTAAATCCGAAAGACAAAAAGATAATTAGTTATCCAATAAAAATGAATATGACTCAAATTTTTGTTACAAATCAACCTCTGCACCAAAAGTGGGATATATCATTTTTATATGTTTATTCCCAATTCATAATTTTATTATTTTGTATAATTCAAATTGATAAATGAGGAGTTATAACGATTACAAAAAAAACAAGTCTTAAAGTAAGTCGTCTTGAAATTTAGGCAGTGAATCAGATGTCTCAGATAACGAGGATAAAGGCAGCCCACCTCAAAATGTGGCTAAAATTATAAAAACCAACAACATTCGCAAATAGTATGAGCATTAATCGGAGTCAGAGTAGTCGTCACTGAGCGAATAGGAAGATTCAGGTCCAGAATAAGATCAATAGTTAAAAAAATAAACAACTAAGCTCACCAGTAAGTACCAGATGATGCGACACCAAGATTAATCTGATTCGTAAGACTAGTAAGAGGAAAGTAGCATAGATCAAATTTAATAAAGAATCAAAACCCTTGAGAAAAATTTGTAGATGAAGATTGATAAACATAAGATGAGACCTGACGACAAAAAAGGAGAGTAGAAAATTGTTAATGAAGTAGCCAAACCTATAAAAAATGCAAGTTCGCCTCCACTTCCAAAAAAGTTTGAATTAAAAGCTCCAGCAACTTCAAAGTATAGCTAAGAGTCTAAAATTCATAATGAAAATAAACATAACAACCACAAATTAAATATTTAAAAAGATATTCCAGTTTCAGTTTCAAAATAACAATAAAATAACACTGAAGAGATAGACTAAGAATAAAAAAATACAAATTAAATTAAATAGATAAAGCAATCACCGAAAAAAAAGCCCAAAGCTTAGCCTGAAATATCTAAAAGCAAAGTGTCAAGTGTTGGCGATAAAGAAGATAAAAAAAGAACTAATAGTTCGAACAATAATAAAAAATATGTTGACATTCAGGCTAACTACAATCTAGCTTTGGAAAAAATTAATCAACTAGAACATACTGTTGATAAGCTCAAGTATGATCTTCATTATGTAGACAATAAAATAAAGAGTTGAAGAAAACTTTAGCGCAAAAACAGAAGAAAAAGCCTAATGTTGAGCTTGATAAACTAAGAGAAATTTGTGAAAATAAAGATGAGAAACTTTAAAAATAAATCTAACTGTTGTAAAGCAAATTTTATATAGAAAAGTGATTGAGACTCTCCAATCAAAATTAAAAAAATCAATCCAAAAAAAGATGCGTAAAAACAAGATGGGAAGTGCTTCTCTATTGCACAAAGGCCTTCCATCAACCCTTAATTGATTAATATGACTTTTTAATGCAAGAATAATTTTATTAATGAGATATAACTGATAAATAAATTCAAACTAATACAGTATCTGATCGCCCATCATTAGAAAAAACTGATGATATTAAGTAAATATTAAAGGATTAATAACTATTTTAAAAATTCTAATAAAGTAATTCATTCTGCTAGGTTAACTCCATATTTCTCTCTCATATATTGAAAAACAGGTAGCCATAGAACAGCGTAAAAGGTATGTGTTAATGTCTCTGTGATATAGCCCTTATAGAATCCTGTAAAACCCTCTCGCTGCCACAATCTCTTGACCATATAGCTGAAGACAAGTTTTTTCTTTGTAGTATCAACTAATGCATAACGCGTTATCAAAACTTCAAGTGGGTTAACCAGGGTTGTCGCAATCACAGCAGATATAATAGCATTGACAAAAGATGCAGCATGTCCCCCATTTACGTAATTTAGCATTTCAAATACTTGGAATTGCACTGCTGTATATAATGTTTTGGTAGCAAAGTATATCCTCGTTGATTTGTAAAAACGCAATATTCCCTATTGTTTTTGAATTTCGCGTAGTCCCACCATTGCGGAAGAGTATTGATACTATTCAGTGTTCATCTAAATTATAGTGGTAGTACTTGTATGCGTGTACGCACTGTATCAAAGGGTAGCTCTAAAACAAGAGCTGCCATCTAAGCGATACTGGAAGCAAAAAAGGGAAATATAAGTTTTATTTCCTTATGGTCTGTGAGTCGATCAACAATATGAGAACTGGCTCTCATTAGATTTTCGTAAATGTAGACGTAGAGAATGGTCGGAACAAATGAATGAGGAAAAGTCAGACTGACTCCCCGATATAATCCCATGCCTTATCGTTTGACTGAATCCAGCATAAAACGTATAGTGCCAGTTTTGATATTGGTTCTGCTTCCCTTGAGGCGTGTGGAAATGGTATCGATGGGATAGAGGATAAGATCTCCTAGCCAACAAAAAAATCCGGATGCTGCCGCTGTGATTCCTTGATTAAAGTAGAGATACCTGGCTTGAATTATGCCTCAGTCATGAATTAAAACTAATATGATTAAAATCATAGATAGTTTTTAATATGGTATTCATTTTTCATTTCTTTATAAGAATATCAATAATCAAAAATATAGGAGTAATAATATCATTGGATGCGGGATTCAGGAATTTGACGACTGCGACCCATCACATACTCGACGAAGTTCTAACGCAAACGACTTTCCATGAAGTTGTCACGAAGGCGAGGCTTACTTGCTTTAAAAGAATTTAGCGTTTATCCCATATCGCCAGAACGTTGACCACGCAATTATTCATTGTCGTGAACAGGAAGATACTCAGCCACTTAATTTTTTAAACCATCACTATGGATCTACTCTGTAATTTTTAAGGTCGGCTGTCCTTCGCCTAGATACGATAATCTAGCAGGCCGATCTTCGGCTTGTGCGAAGATATAGTACCTGCCTTAACTGAAACTGCACTAAAAGAAAAGACTCGATTTTTGTTTCTATTTAGCCTGGCCCACCAATTTGAGAACTCTTGATTTTTCTTCGCGATACAAAAAAGCTTTCAGAGGCCCACTTTAACCTAAATAAGAGAGGGTGACGCATCCTTGTCCCTCTTCAAAGAAGTCTAGTTAAACTACTGAAATTTGTCCTTGATTTCCAACTCCTAGATCAATATGTGCGAAGTTATGGTTGATTCGGAGTTGAAGAATTTAGATTTTACTAAACTCTTGCACAAATTTAGACAATCTCACCCAAAAGCTCTATTTAGTATCCTGAGAAAGTTCGATTAAATTTTCCTCTTCTGCATTGGCTCTTCTGATTGAAAGAATATAATAAATAGATTATCTTCCTTTTTCTTATTTGATTTTATCCCAGTTCTTCTAGGCATGAACGATATAATTTTTACGTTGGCATTCTGTTATCAATTGAAGAATCTTAATATTTTTTAAAGGGTCTTCTTTGACTCGCACATTAATTGCATTGCAACCAGTTAGCAAAGTAAATAATTTAGCTGAGTCTGCCTTCTATAGTTCCTCATATCCTCCTAAGGCATAGGCAACAGCCTTTTCGAGAACATTGACCCACATTTGATTCCCTAAATTAAATAATGTCTACCTTTATGCACGGTATAGAGAGGATTGCCTTCAGTATCAACTTTTATGTTGTCGTCCAAAATAAAACACTACCACTGATAGTTTTTGCAAAGCCATACTCCCATTGGTCTATCCTTCAGTGTTCCTTTTGCATTTTAGAAGAGTCTGGTCAGCAGCCAATCGCCTTTTTATGAAATAATTTCAATATTTTTGAGCAATTTGGTGAATCGGGTTGTAATTAATTGTACTTATAGGCTTTTTTCACTAAGAAGGATTCCGCCCCGATAAACTTCATCCAGTTTAACAACAGCTCCTTCCTCCTTGATAATATCCTATTCACAGCCATTTATGATATTTTAAAATTTTATAGTCTGTTATGCCTTATTGTGACTATAAATTTTATCAAGTATTCTGGCTCTCAAAACTTATTTCTTTGATTTTTTGCCGCTAACTTCAATTTTTTTACCCTCCGTCAAGAAATTATTGCGAACTGTGCCTTAAAATTCTGAGTTATGAAGATCTTCTATATTGTCGATTTTATTGAATTGACTATTAATCATTAATGGTTCTGTTTAGTTTGGGAGACTTAGATTATTCCTTGCAATCAATACAGCTTATTGCTCAGTGTATGAAGGAACTTCAGTTTGGATACTAACTTCATTTGTTAACTATTTTTGAACTCCAATTTACTTGAATTTATGATCTTTGGGTTGGCTATAAACATTATCTTAAAGCTTAAAAGATGATAGAACACTCTTTTTTTTTATTAGAGAATTTTGTTTTCCCGAAGAGGGAGATTTAGTGGCAGATTATATTGGAGTTGAACTTTGAATCGGGAAAGGTTGAGTCTAGGATGAAGCTATTTTTTAAATAGCAGGTGATTAAGGATGATCTAAATTTTTGCCCAATGAATTTTAAGCCGAAACGAGAGTAGTTGGCTTTTAAATATTAGCAGAGAGAATTTGATTTGGGGGTTAAGTCTTAGTTTCTATACTTGATAAAGCAGTTATCTTTGATTTATTGCCTTTATTTTATTTCTATGCATTTTAAGTGGCTGGAGAAATTGTTTATTGATGATTTTTCTTGAGCTTTTTTTTCCTCAATTTTGATTTCTACTCATTTTTAGTAGTCTGGCCGTCTTTTTTTGTTTTTAATTTCTTAGCTTTAGGAGCATTGCTTTATTGACATTTTTTATCAGTTGAATTATTGGTTTATTGATTTAGGATTTTATGATTTGCATTTAACTCAAAGACTTCGCTCTTTTTTTATACTGGGGCATATTACTACTTGAATTACTATGAAATAACGGCTTGGATCACTATTTCTTTAATGAAAAGCATATATTGATCGATAACGTTCCCTTCTGGGTCAGTTTCAATACTGTTCTATCTTTATTGTTAACTTTATTTAACTGGTTCGTTGTCTTCCTCAATTTATGAGCTTGATAGAGCCGATTCAGCTTATTCTTGCTCCGGGTCTTATGAAGTTATTGGCTAATATTGAGCAAAAGTAAGCTCTGCTTCACCTTCCTCACTATCAATTTAAGGAAATTATTAGGAAGCCAAGTTTATATTTTCATTGCCTTATAAGTTCATCTAAGATATCTTTTCACCAGTAGTTTATTTGCTCATTTGAACTCCAATTTTAATTTGTAAAAATTGTCCATACTCACTTGCAACAATTTTTTCCATTTCCTCATCAGAAATATCTTCAGTTCTATTTTACTAGATGTCTTCCTCTTATTATTACTCTTTGCTAATTATTTATGCAGAATGAGCATGCTAATTTTAAGTTTACTGAGCTGTTTTATAAATAATATTTGATTCTGAGTTTTATTTATCGATGATTTGATCTTTCTTTTACATTAATTTTTACGAATTACCTTACTCTTATAGATTATTTTGTAGTTAATTATCTATGGAATTCTTTTTAAAATTCTTTTGGCTATCTTCTAGTTTTTCCTCCTCATTACGTTAAAATTGGGAATTATCTTCAATGTCTTAATCGGTATTTAATTTCCATCCCTCAATGGTTTAATATTTGACATCTCTATCTGCTTTCACTCTTTCTTCAAGACTGACATTTTAATTATCCTCCTGAGAATTTTAAGTTTACTTTTAAATATTTTACACTTAATCTGATCTTTCTTATTCATTCTAATTTTCTTAATTCTACATATGATTTTAATTCTCTTCATTTTAAACGTGCTATTAATTGTCTATATTGTTCTAATTTTATTATTGTGAACTCTCCTCTTGCTTGCTTTTTTCATTGTTTTATTATTAATTTCCATTTGTTTCACTCACTTAATTTTATACGTTCATTTGTCCCTCTTCTTCATTTTCCTATTCGGCATCCCCCTACTATTCATCTCCTTATTCTGCTTCTCCTTCTTCTCCTTATTCTCCTTCTCTTTATTATTACTATTCTTCTTCTCCTTACTATTCTCCTTGTTCTTCCTGTTGCTCATCATCTTCTTCTCCTTAATTTTCTCCATCATTTGCTAATCCTTTTTGCTGTCTTCTCGATATTTCCTGAGGCTCATACTATTATGAATTATCAAAAAGTTTTGATTAAGCAAGTTATTTCCCCTCTTCATTTAATTATTTTTTTTATGTTTGAGGTCTGAGCTATAAATTATTGTCAATAATTTATTTATTAAATTCTGCTTTTTCAGAATTGTTTCGATTTCTTTATGTGTTGGTCTTTACTCCATTGAAGGACATTCCCTCCGCTTTATAATATCCCAGTGCTTTTCTCATATTGTTTTCCTGCCTCGTTTAGTTTTTTTGCAGTTTTGGAGATTTGGTGCCAATAGTTTTCCCTTATTGTTTTGTTTCTCGATTACTTTGTGGATTTTTATCCTTCATAACTACCTTGCTCGTCGACTGTTTTTATGTTTAAATGTCTTAGCCTGGAGGATTCTGCTAAATCATATCGTTATTTGTTTTATTATTTCTTTTAATCTTGCCAAATTGAGATTTTTCAGCCGGTTTTTGTTCCTGATTTTTTAATCTTTTTGCCTCGCTTCCACATGACTTCTATCTCTGAGGTGTAGATGTCTTTTGGGGCGTCGACATCTTCTGGGGTGTAGATACCTTTTGAGGTGTTGATATCTTCTGCGGAGATGATAATTTCTGAGGAGTTGATTAGCTTGGATTTATGATTTGTTCTTGTATCTTTTTAGGTCGAATCACTATTTATTTATTGTTGATTATTTTTAATTTACTGGAAGATTATTTTTCTATTTTTTTTGAAACTGGATTTTCTCTTTGATTTATCATATGCTTTTACTCATTTGGGTCATGATCTTTTGGCTGTTTTTAGATTGGATTTGCTTTCGAATTTACAAAATTTATTCTTTCTTTTTTCACTTACTTTTTTATTTTTTATGAAGGACTCACATTATCAAATTTATTAATTACCTGAATCTCCTTTTTTTAATTACAGTTACTAGGAATGTTTTTGTCTATTGGCACTTTTTTTGTCTTTATCTCAATTTTTTTATCATGACTAGCTTTGTTTTCCTGCAGTTTCTTTGTCTTTACTTATGCATTCTAAGGAGAACCAGAGTGATTGGCTGATGTTTTTTTGATTAGCAGATCTTTTGCAATTTGTGGACTATTATTATCGCCCGTAGTTTTTCGGATGAGTGCTAATTTTTATTATCTAGAAATATTATCTTGAATGCGAATTACCCTTTATCTAAACAATTTTTAATTTGACTGTTACTTCTTATTTTTATTCTTGCTTTGCTGAGCATACTCATTTTTCTGAGTGTGTTCGGAAATATTTTGATGTTTACTTGTTTGCTTACTCTCCATGGGTTCGGTCACTTATTTTATCATAGAATCATGCTTTTAGACTACTTTGTTTTTTCTAGTCTGAGAAAGCTATGAAAAATTACTGAATCTTTGCTTTGAAGTTGCATTGCTTAAAGTATGCTTGGAGGTATTGATAGAATCATGGCTGTCTTGCTAATATCCACCATAATATTTAAATATTTCTTTTGAGCTAAATTAAGAAGATTTTTCCGAGCCATTTTTGCTTTTCTTTCTAAGCCTCTCTTCTTTATCATAAGGATTGTAATGAGTTGGAGAAGATTATTTCCAATCTTTGTGTCTTCTAAGTTGTTACTGAATGTTATTGATGCGATTACTTATCTTTTGTATATCAACCTTAACATTCTTGCTAAAATTATTTTTATCAATTTATATCTTGTTATTGTGATTAGGATTATTTGCATTGCTCTGCCTGTTGGCCATTGATCTCAAAGCATCCATACTCATAGCGTTTATACTTTTTTTAACCAATTTTGTTGTTGTGGTGGTCGGCTGCATATCCATTTATTATGATTAGATCTTTGATCGTAACCCAGTAATCTTTCCTTTATAGAAATTGTCTTCAGTCTTCACTTTAACTTCAACTGGATAATCTTTACTAATATATTTTTCTTTTGTGGAGTATTTTGGTTGTTGTTTGTCCTATCCCATAACCAAATTTTTTGGACGCCGATCAAGACTTCTCTATACCTTTGGTTTAAAAGTCAGCACATTAGCAGATGGAGATTGAGAATGTGCTTGACTATATTCTCCATCTTCTGAAGAATCTTGCTGATCCTCCTAACCTTGAGAAGGCCGTTACTTTTTTTTTAATAATCTTCTATTTTTGCTGCTAAACTGTTTAATTAGTTTCCATTCGCCATATATGCGATGCAATTTTTAGTTTTTTTAATGCTAATTGTAAGTCAAATATTGTTCTAATTTATTTGTCTTGTCCATCAACTGCATCTTATCTTTTGGTTCAGCCTCCCGCTTAGGAAATGGTTTTTATTCTCTTTTAAAGCTCTCAATAAGCTGCTTAATTTTAGCCTTATCATCAGAAGGTTAATTTTTGTACTAGAACTCTCTGCCCCGAGCCTGAATATCTTGAACTCTATTTTCAAAGTTAATAAATTTGTTCTCAAGAGAGCTCATTTGGTCCTAGAATTATTGCATTTTATTATTTTTCTTAATATTTTTTTCTTGAGTGCGCTGGGTTGCAGCCAATCCATCCTCGATCATCGCGTTTTCTTCTTATATGCTATCAAGTTTTATAATCATTTCCTTTTTACCCTGTTATTTGAGCATTAGCCCTCTTGTTTTCAACATTTCTTTTAGTTTCGTCTCACTGAAAAGGTCTTTCACGCGAATCAGTTCTTCGCTTTTTTCAGTTTTTTCTCGACTTTACACTGGCCCTGCATCCGAAAACTGTTTGCATGACAATTCAGACTCTTGCTTCTCAGTGAGATAGTCTTTGTCCTCGAATTTGTTTTTAGGTCGGTACATTTTGAAATGATCTGTTAAGGTGAAACCTTTGGGTTGTATACTTGTTCCAGCGATATGTTCATCAGTAGAATCTAAAAATGAATTGTTTGTTGAATTCTTTTTGGTCTACTTATCTTAGAAGGTTGTCTTTTAGATTTTTGGGGATGGAGCCGTCGGGTCGGCAATACTATTAATTTTACTAACAATAGCGGCAAGGTTGGGCCAGGTATGCGAATCCTTTTTGGAGAAGACTGTCTCTCCTGCAAAGCGTACCTAGAAAGAACCTATCTGTGGATATACCACATACTTGTTAGTGTTGGCATCGATGTATTTATTCTCTGCAATTTTAAAAGGGATTAGATGTGGAGGGACCATGTTGCCTATGACTTCGAAGGTTGGAAGATACGTGGCACATAGATCACAGACTGTATGTGAGGCTATTTACATTTCAGGAAAGTGTCGTGGTATTTGGCCTAGTCGTGGTGTGTACACCAGCTATGGGTGTCGCATGCGCGGCAATACTAAACAAAAATGGCGTTGCCATCGCTTCGAGACTTGGTTGTCATCGAACCGCTTCTATTTCGATCTAACTTTAAAATGTATTCCCAATCACAAGCAATGTTCATTCATCACAATGCAATTGATTCAATTCAATAGAGCATCAAGCAACATTTGGACCTGTAAAATAAGCTAAAAATTAAGGCATTTATGAACTATTTTATAAAAATATTGCTAGTTTACTGCTAAAAATAATTATATTTATTTGGGTATATTACTTCGGCTATTGTTGGATTTAAGGCCTTCAATGAGTTGATAGGCTATGCATTGAATCATTGCGATTTGATTTACAATTAAGCTTTGAATTATATTTTTTTGATAATGGTATTCTATATGAATACAAGCTCCATTTGATAAAATATAAAATAGATGAAACTGAAAGACAAATGCGATCACTATCTAACTGATGTAGTAAATTCAAACATAATTAGAATAGCAAAGAATTTACCCTGTCAATTGAGTTTCTCAGATTAAATTATACTCGAACAAATAACTTAATATGAAACAATTTTATACTATTGAGGTATACATACTATCTCATTTTAAAACATCATCTTTCTATTTTATGTATTTTCAATTTTATAACTTTGGTTTCAGGACAACTCACTACCCAATTCACAAATCATAGTCTGGCTTTATTTTTATTTTTTGCATCGTATTCTTATTATCGAAATAGGCAAAAAACAATGATAAGAGTAGTCAGCCTCGGCACACCACAACTGAGTACTATTAAGACTATTACTCAAATCCTTCCTCTCTCTCAAAATCAGATTATCTTGCTCGGCTACTCAACTGACTCTCTCAAACGTATAGAGCTCGTCTATGAAATTTATGATGTCGATACAAAGCAGACCATGCGAACCGGCATAATAAGTAAATTTGGAGTGATATTTCTTACTAACTATGTGAGCTACGATGAAAGTGGTAGTTTCTTAACATTGGTAAGTGCAATGGGTACTCGACGTATAGTAAGATAAACCTTCCAGGGAATTGAGGCACGAACAATCATTCGGGAGGTTCAATTACAGAGGTTTTAGGAACGAGCTAGTAGTGAGAAATTTTCACTCTACTACTCGTCAACAAATATTCGTATATATCTACTAGAACAATTACAGTTTGGAGAGGATTAGCATCAAATGGTAATTAGAATCTACGCTTAAGGGATGGAGGTAGGCTATTATCGAATAATTTTTCTTGAGCAGATACCAAGGCTGGTTTGGTCCCCGCAGCATATTGTTCTTGCGTCGAATAAAGAGGTGACAATTTATAAACAAAACTTCGAGCCCACCTATTTCACTTTATAAAACATGGAGCAATTTAATATCCTAGGTTTCTATACAGATTTTATCCTGCAATTAAAATAAAATCTATCAATATTCACAATGAGTTTGAGCGGAGTCATTCGTCCATTGCTGGAGGAGGCAGTTTCTGATTATAACTTTACCCCTCAGTTTTTATACTTCTTGCTATCTAATAAAGCCTAATCGTCCATCATCATAAAAGTGTTTCGGATTGGTCCGTAAGGTATCAAATATCAATAAGAAATATAGAATTCAGCTGCTTCTAAAATTCAATGTACTAATAACGAGCAGGTTGTTCTGATTACTTGATTAATATTTTTATATGGCCTACTTATTTTTAACGAATGAGCTCTATTCTATAAGCGGTGTTTCACAGTTTGATATTTATGAATGGTGTGAAGAATTATTATTAATTTTAACTACTAATCTGAGCGGGCCCTAATAGTATTATAGTATGGACAGATCAAATCACCAGAACTACAACTATGTTGACCTAATTAGTAGCGAAGAGGATTAACAATAACCTCCAGCCCAAACTCAACAAGAAGACATTTGGACTTTGTCAATTCAGACAAAATCACTGAGTATTAAAAATGACAAAATAAGTATGTAGCAAAATAAATTCAATACCCGTTCGGCTATCGCAGCTAAATAAAATCGATTTTGCTATGAAGATGTTTGTGGCTTCAATATTTTAAAAGTAGAACCTGTTTTACATAGGAGACTAGTGGTATTGCTCAGCACTTCTTTACTTTGAGAGATTACATTCAACAAACCAAGAAAAATATGCTCTTCATTTTTGGTCCATCTGGCTGCGGCAAAACCATAATGGTGACTTCTGCTCTCAGTGACAATAATATACCTTATTAATTTGCTTCTACCAAAGTGAAAGAAACATAATAAGGATAGTTGTGCTATGAGGATAGTATTGATATCATTCAGCGATTGCTTGCTAGTAAAAATATGATTCACCAGCAAGTATATTTGTTCAAAGAATTTCCTATCGCCTGCGCTGAATCTTCCCAGGCTTATTGCAAAAAACAAAAATCCTTTAGATAAAATCTTTACGAGTTGATTGGAAATTGTAGTAACCGTAATAAGTATGTCTTCATTCTCAACTCTGAAATATATAGTTCTTTTACCATTCTCAGTGAAAATTCAGAGACTAGAGCAATTGGCAAGCTTTCTAATGCCACCATTCTTAAGATGTAACCGTATGGCATGCGAGAGATGAAACAGATCATTGACCATTTTATCAAAATTTATCCTATTTACAGTGGGACAATAGAAGGCAGGAATTTAGATTAAATCATAACTGAAGCAAACGGCGATGTTCGTAAGGCACTTCATCTAATTTATCATCGAAAAATAAGCTAAAATGCCAAATCTATTGCTTTCAAAAGCACCAACAATGGTTATATTAAATTTTACCAATAGATCAATCAGAATACAATCCATAGTAAAAATAAAAGTAAAATTAAAAGTAAAGTGAGCAATTTAATGAAAGGAGGAACTAAGAAAGACCCTGACCAAAAATAAGAGCTGAAAGTAACCATTTTCCATATGTTGGGTAAATTTCTGTATGGCAAGCGCGCGAACATTTACTATGATCCTAACGGGAAGAAGAAGAATAACTAGCCATCCGCTTATTACACTGAAGATGAAATCAATCAGCTTGATCCTCCTTTCTATTTTCGACCACTTGAACTACTAGATAAATCACATGTCACTACACATGTATTCACAGAGTAATTATTCCTTCATTCAGGTTGCTTGAGGAGAATTTTTTATATCGATTTGGCAAAGTTAGGGACATTAGTAATATGTATGGTATGTTTCGATATTATGATTCATACCTGGTGGATGGTTTGAATCGATTCGAACTACTTGATCAGATGGAACCGAACTTACGGGAGTTACTTGCTTGGGGAATTTTAGTGTATAATAAGAATAGTTTTCGTGATAAGGCTATGTTTAAGATAAAAAGATCCCGACAGCTTGTCATCAACAAAATTATTGATCGAAAAAAGCAGCTATTGAGAACCTATTTTGTAAGAAATTCCATTTATGGGAGATATTGTCTTAGGGATATCATTCGATTGGCCTACTGTCTAAAAGTAGAAACATCAAAACAACATAACTATGGGTTTTACTTATAAAAACTGGTTTAAATAGTATTCAACGGTAGCTACAAAAGAGAAAATCAGCCAGGTGGAGAGATAGACAGTAAGATAAGCGTTATGTTGGAGTAATAGGAGGAGGAGAGTGTATAGAACTGTAACTCTCTTAATAAGATTGACAGTTTGATGATAAAGGAAAAAAGTAAAATAGAGAGGATCGCAAAACTGATTATGGAAGATAGCGATGAATCAGATATAGAATCTGACTGAAAGATGATTTATTAAAGTGATATTAATTTAAAATCTCCTCTATTACTATTTGATAAAATTATTAACTATTTTTAGATTTGAACAAATATTTTGAAATTAGATAAGTACAGCAAATAAAATTGAGTGATATTTGTGAGATAGTAATTATATTCTAAATTAATGCTTAAAGTGGCCGGTATTGCTTTAGCAGTATTATTGATACTCTTCCAATTCTTTGGGACATCAGGTCTTCTTGTTGTTATCAGTGTACTGGTTGTCTTGCTGGCTCTAATCTATTGGAATCAAAATAAAATTCTCTACATGCCAAGTATTGTTCATTACATATAGGAATACCTGAAACAACTCTATCGCCTTCCGGTAATCCCTTTGGCTATAAACATCCATCAGAGCAAGGGTTAGATACGTAAGATGTTGCAATTGTTACACTTGATAACATTGTCCTTCGAGGTTGGCTTATCAAAAAAGAGAGTAGCGAGCGCCTCATTGTCTATTTTCATGAAAATGCAGGAAGTAATTCTACAAAAATACAGATATTGGGTTTAGAATTCCATTCATGAAAAATATTATGCACAGGACTAACTCTGATGTACTGTTGGTTGCATATCGGGGATACTCAGATAGTTAAGGAACTCCTACATAACAAGGATTACAGCGAGATGGGTAGGCCATTTTGTAATGGGCTATTAGCTATAAAAATAAGACTTCCGCTGAAGGTAAACCTAAAGGTCTTTACCTATTGGGTCGCAGTTTAGGCGGGGCAGTAACAATCTATATTTCAACAAAGTAGGCAATTAAAAAGTAGATCACAGGCTTGATTCTTGAGAACACATTTACATCAATAAGTGACATGGTGGCCGCTCTATTCCCAGTCCTTTCGTATTTCAAATTTTTACAAACAAACTTTTGGAAATCAATTGAACGAGTTCCTCTTATTGAACAACCTGTATTGTTTATTCGTTCGATGCGAGACTAAATTGTGCCAACTCAACAGATGGCAGAATTGATCAAGAACACAAATGGGTGTAAGTTCAAGATTTAATATCAAATTAAGAATGGAACGCATAACATGGCATGGGAGTATGAGCCTGAAACTTATTTTGAAAAATATTTACAATTTTTTAAAGAGATTGAGGGCCCTGCCTCAGATTGATAGCTTTATATATAAGCTTCATAAATTATATAAGAATGATTATCACATCTGATGTCCGTCAATTGGTTTTCTGGTGATTACCTTCTCCGCCACTGTATACTCTCGTCCTTCAAACAAGGCTCCAAAAGCGGCAATAACGAAGGTGGGGATGCTGATGGTAACCATATTAAACACAAACAGCAAGGGATACTCGAGAATTCTTAAAACTGATTCGTTTTATAAGTTGTATAGCAATGTGGTGGCTCTGCGTTTAAGAATGAAGTAGATGAAGTAGGTAAAGTAAAAGCAAAAGGTGGCATAAGTGAAGAAATAGCCGGTATAGGTTTCGGAAATTAACTCAGGTGAGGCCTTAGTGTATTTGAATAGAATCTTTGATTCATAGGTCATAGCTAGGATTACCCAGGGCACCACTGCAGGCAATACGAAACACTCTATTGCCTGATAGGCAACGATGAATGTTCGCCAGCAAATAGGCTGCTGAATGAGCATATTAATATTGTAAGCTACATCAGATACTCCTCGAGCATGTCGCTCGGCTTGCCAAAAGCGAGCTTATACATCTGCGATATATCCTTTACCTGTTTGGATATTTATTTGATTAAAAGGAGCGTAGATAGGAATTGTCTCAACATCTCCATGAGTCTTCCAGAAAGATTTCATCGTCATATGAAAGTCTTAGCCGATTGCATCAGGGCAGGTATCCCAAAATCCTACTTTTTTAACTAGGTTGAAGCTGAGAGTGTAGTTGGAAAGGGGAAAGCTTGCATCGAAAACGGAGATTAGATTTGAATGATGCATACAGCTGTGAACTTGATCATAGGTCCTTGTAAAGACGGGTACATCCAGGTGATTACGTGTGAAGATTTGATCAGGCTGGTAAATAAATTTGAATCTTTTCGAAAAGTTTTATTCCTTGAACAGATGATCCTCTACTTCATTAACGTAAATTTATGGAACCCATGAATCTGCATCAATCACTGTTATGAATACTTTATCGGGATTTATGTTATTAGTCTTAAAGAATGTTTCTTCCAAATTTTCAGCACACCAAGATACGTTACTTGCCTTGCCCTTTTGTTCAAATTCACGTATATGGTGACGAGTGTAACCCATTAGTCTGAACTTATCCCTAAATTGCTTGATGAGTTATTAGGCCTTGAGTTCAGAGTGTTATTCATGAGCCTCCATCGCTAAAAAAATCATGTATCTTTCCTTGGCAGAATGGTGTGATGCGATATGATCTAAAGTCTCAGCTAGTAACTCAATATCTTCTTTGTAGCTGGGAATAATATATGCGTGCATTATCTCTTCTTATAAAGATTGTCCCAGCCAGTCTGTTTTCTTTTGCAAATTTTCAGCTCTGTTTAGAATGCCCCAGCATTTAAAGAAAGCAACAATGGCAATTAAAGCCATGATGGTAGATTTTATGCAGAGATAGGTTAATGCAATAATGCATATTCTTTGGTATTGCACCTGAATAAAAGCAGGGCCAACAAACATCAGCGCCCAGTTGATGATGTAGCAGAAGGGTATCATAAATTTATATTTGAAGTTGTCCTTGAAGTCAGCTATGTCCATATTTGGTGGATGAAATGATTCGAGTTGAAAATAAATTAGCAATAAAATTTCAACGGAGGGTTTAAAGTTTTATTTGAAAAAAAAACATAATTCTGCCACCATTACGATGTCATTCTCAACCTTTAAGAGTGGACAATACCTTTTTTTACAAAATTTAATTTGACTGCTCGCTTTTATTTTAAATTTGAAACCACCATTAACTTTAAAATTGTAGTGTTTGACATCCAAGATGAAGTTAGATGTTAAATTACAGGCATAGATATTGTAATTTTGATCAACTGAATCAATTATCAAACTTTTGGTAATTTATGATGATGTAACAAATTCGATAAACTACTCTAACTTTACCCTTCTTTAATTTGACTGTCAAAATTAACGCGAATCATAAAAAGAATGTAAAATATGTAATTTTTAACTTTTCCTGTAAAATAAATTTCAATAAACCGATATCCTCCAGCATTACCATCATCATATCCTTTTAATTTCGTAATAATCCAAGCCCGATTATTGAATAAATTAAAAAAGAAATGAAAAATCAGTGAACACTTGCAAATTGCGATTTAAACGACAATTTACCTCCAAAAAACAATAATTTATCAACAATAAATTTTAATTTGTGAAATTAAGGATCTTTAGAGACAGAAAGCAATCGTGGTGAATTGCTAATAATTTTTGTTGATTTTATCATAATAATCTATTTCAAAGATTAATGATATATTATTGAATTAAAAGGGTTAATGCTCAAGAATATAAATAGCTTGTTACTGTGCTTAGATTTCATCTTTTTTATCACAGTCACAGCAGCATAAATTCCCAATAAAATTTGGGTCTATACTCCCTCCATCATAGATATAACTTACCTTGATATTCTCTGTCTCAACAATATTAAACATTATGCAAGCCAATCAAATTGGTAGTTTTAACTCCTGACCAACGAAAACTATACGAAAAGGGTATCTAATTCATAGGAGTTAACTAAAGTTATAGCGGCAAGTTATTTAGATTAATAAGTCGTGAAAAAAGATCTATTGCAGCTAACTATTCTCTAAGAGCAAGGAGGAGTATGGATAGATCTTGCAACCATTGTCATTTAGGATTTTTCTTGGTTCTCAACTTTAAAAAATCAAAAATATGTTAATAATCGCATCGATGACCCTCAAACTGTACTTTTTTATGAATCCCGATGGTTTTAAGAGACTCATAAGCGAACAGAATTAAAATAATAATAATTAGTTGTAACACCCTACTACCATACATGGTTTGCAGCCGCTGCTAAAGACAGCGAATTTATCAAAGATTGGAAAAAATTATATACTTATTTTGTGGCCAAAGAATACGTAGAAGTTGAATCAGCAATGAGATAAAAGGGTTTATCAGTTGTGCAGTATCTTGCCGATCACACTTCGTTTATGAAGTGGGCCTGCAGATTAACTGTCCAACTAAAGCAGATCCAACTTGATTTATAATTTGGATCTAAGTAATTGACGAGGCACCTTGCAATTAATTATTATCGATTATCTGGAATTCAATCTGCACAATCAGCCCTATTTCTTACTGAGTAATCTAATAATTTTGCGCATTTAACAGTAAAATATTTCTCGTAAGTTACAGCTTCATCTTTTCGTCATGACTTTAAATATCTTTTTAAGATAGAAGATACGATCTACCATTAATTAGACAGTTTAGTGGATGAAAAATACCCAAATATTTAGTATTATCAGTCATTCGTCAAGATGGAATGTGATGATGGGAAATAAATGCCGTATAAATATATCGTCAAAGATTCCATATTAGATTTATATTTGTTGAAATAAAGTAAAGAAGGGGAAAATCAATTGAAAGTTTATGATGAAAGATATGTTCGTCATCACTGTGGAGCCAATTATCTCAAAGTATATTATGAGTTTATAGTGAGCTATCTGATTCCTTTTGCCTTGCTTCTCATCTATATATTTATCGCTAGAAAAGCAATTCTTATCTTTAAACCTCAATGGGGTCCACGCCAACAAATACTAATGCTTTGAATTAATGATATATTAAATAGTTTATTTCAACAATAGTTTATAGTTTAATAATAGCAATGGGATTTTAAGATTTCGAAGGAATCACTCCCTTTAAATTAATAGTGCCAGCCATGCAAATTGCAACTTGGGTCATCATGATCTTAGGTCTTACATATGACTTCGAGTCATATCGTATCCTGGTATTGTCAACTGTCGGATATCTCTTCGTCAAAATGATTTTTCTGAACGCGGGTGGAATATATGCTGCCTATCACACTATGAAAATATTAGATAAAGTTGAAAAGAAAGTGACTTACAATATTCCCGATCGCAAACCTGTATACCCTTGCATTGTAATACCAACATATAACGAAAGTGTGGAGCTTCTTTCTGAGACTCTTTAAAAACTAGCAGCTCACCCAAGAGCAAAGGAGAGATATCTCATATTTTTAGCACTAGAAGATCATTCGCAAAATCCTTAATAAAAGGGAAAAGAGCTAGCCAATAAATTTTCATCTAAATTTAGAGTAATGGACTTCACAATTCATAAGCTTAGACCAGGAGAACAAAGAGGTAAATCCTCCAATTCTTCATGGTGCTGCGAACAGCTTGAGCCAATTTTCATAGAGAATGGTATCAATATATAAAATGTTCTTTATACATCACTAGATGCAGACTCTTGGATTCCGAGTGTGTACTATGATGAGATCGATTTATATCTGAGTAAGCACAATTGGAATATGAATCGCTATATATTTGCTCCAAATCAGATGTTCACAAGAAATCATCTTGATGTACCCATGTTTACAAGGGTTCATGATCAAACAAATGGACTTATGCACTTTATGTTGTCCACTAATTTAACAAACAGTTATTTCCCACTTTCTTGCTATTCCATGAGCTTCATAACCTTAAAGAAAATGGGCTTCTTTGATACTAATGCTGATGCTATTGCAGATGATTATCATACTGCAATGAAAGCCTATTGGAAAAATCAAGGTGAAATTGAGTGCATCCCTATTTATACTATGTTCAATCAAGTAAACGTTGAAACTGGAAGAGGTTACAAAGCTGATGTAATAGCCAGATTTTGGCAAGCAGAAAGGCATGTTAGAGGATTGCTTGATGTCGCATACAATATTAAAATGATGGTCAATAATCCCTTTAGACTACGCACTTTTTGGATGGCTATCAATCATTTGGAACTCAATTTGTTAGGAATACTAAGCTTTTGGCTCATTGTTTCCTTTGGCCTCTATAAAGTAATAAATGGCATTGCCCCCACTCCATTCTAGGCCAGACTATTTGAACTCTATACTATTTCCAACTTCATTCCATATATAATATACTTTTTTGTGATTCGTAGATCATCTCAAGTGCTCTATGGTGCATAAAAGAAGGAAAGCTTCTTGAGGATTGTGGAGTATATGATAGTGATAAGTGTAACGGTGCCTGTATTCACTAATCTTGCTATGGTTGTAGCCAGTGTTAACAGCCTACGATAGAATGAATATAAGGTAGCCTAAAAATCTTGTTATGGCAGTAAGGGAATACAGAAGGATAAAAAGAAATCTTTATGATGATGAAATGATTTAACTACTTGAGACTATAAGTAATTTTTTACTTGTCAGGATATAATTTCAACATTTTTTTTATTTTTATCAAGCCAATTGAGATTATAAGTCTCGAATGGATGTTATTCTTTTGAATTTTAAAGAATAATTATTATTAGATATTTCACTATTCATATTAGCGCTTAATTTAACTTATAAAATGATCTACAAACATCATTCAATCGGAGACATCAATGTATCAATGCGTTTATAGCTCTTCTTTTTTCTCAACATTTGGAGGTTTTTCTGTTGTTCCTATTTTCGAATTGATCGGTTATTATGCCCGGTATTTCCGTTGTAGTAGTAAACGTATTCAGGAATATAAATGATTCGTTCTTAAGACTGTTCCAGAATAGGAAAAGTGATAGCTATCACGTTGGCGGTCCTTAGATACCTTCCTTCTTCGTCCTTCAGATCTTCCTCTTTAATATTTCTAAACAATTGAGTATAATAGGCTTTAAGATGACTAGTTGAGAATTGATACTATCGAATCTCATGATATTTGATGATTGGTTCAGGAATTGGGCGGGAATAACCAACATATCCACCGTTGGGCAAATAATTAGTGTACATAAACCAAACTTGTTTTTCTTGAAAGATTGCGTTGAATAGTCTAAACACTTGACGTCCTAGCAATTCGTCATCCCCATCGACTACCATCATTATTTCCTCTGGTTGGCAGAATTCATTGGCTGCTCTTCTCTGATTAAACATTGATAGACGTTGCTCTTCG
>Ga0302191_10000407_pt1 | contig 27278 bp, 11 predicted proteins | sample II_Bog_E3_1_FD_198775 | JGI IMG/M metagenome (GOLD analysis project Ga0302191, IMG submission 198775) | Peat permafrost microbial communities from Stordalen Mire near Abisko, Sweden - II_Bog_E3_1 | ecosystem: Environmental > Terrestrial > Soil > Wetlands > Peat | place: Sweden: Abisko...
ATCTTCTTGCGGTAGTTGTCCGGCGGATTCATGTCCAACTCCACTACGTCGGGAAGCCCATCGTTATTAATGTCAACTACATCCTGTCCCATGGAATTTAGCGAGGTATGCTTAAAATATTCTCTTGAACGATCTGTAAAGGTTCCGTCGTGGTTATTGATATATAAAATATTGCTCGAAATAAAATCGTTGGATACATAAATATCCTTCCAACCATCTCCGTTAAAGTCTACTGTGGTTGCACTGTGTCCGTACCCGGTTATATTAATACCGGCTTGTTTTGAAACATCATGAAATACGGGGTGATGCAAAGTGCTATCCCAATCATTCCGGTATAGCCGCCCGGAGATAAACTGCGGCCCGGCTGCCTTAATTCCGCCAAAATTATTTGTATTGTTCCGGGAATTTGCATTGTTAACGGTAAGGTACATATCCAGGTCGCCATCGTTGTCATAGTCAAAAAAACTGGCCATGGTTGAATAGGTACATATATCCAGCCCATATTCTTTAGCCATTTCTTTAAAATGAGGAATACCGTCCTTATCAACGCCCTGGTTGACGTAAAGAAGATTCCTTCTCCTTGTTGAATCTTTATAAATGGTATTACACACGTAAATGTCGGGCAAACCATCGTTGTTTATATCAACTATTGCAACGCCGCGGCCCCACCGTCCGACACCACCAAGGCCCGCTTTATCCGTAATATCTTCAAACTTGAAATTGCCCCTGTTTAAGTATAGCCGATTGGATACCATATTCCCTGTAAAAAAAATATCCTGTAAACCATCGCCGTTAAAGTCGCCGATCCCTACCCCGCCGCCGTTATAGGCGTTTACCATATCCAAAGCATTTACAGAGTCGGACTCCGTTATTTTATTGCTAAAATGAATACCGGAATGGGAAGAAGGTATTTCTTCGAACAGCGTCTTCTTTTTACAGGAAAAAAAAATCAACAGACACAAAGAAAAAGCGATGAGGCACCACTTATTCATGAAGGAATATTTACTGAAATTGAGCATTTTGTTGCTATTTATTTTAATTGACATAAGCGAGTATCTTTTTTATTTCCTGCGGATATACGCCGATATGATGCGTACGCACAAAAAATTTAACCGGCGGCGACTTGCCCCCGATCTGCACCGAAATAGCCTGAGTTGGCAGCGCCGGCATGTGGCAGTTAATGCATTTGGCTTTGAGCACCCCGGCGCTTAGGGTACCGGTCATTTTGCAATAAGTATGGTTTGGCGAATTATGACAGCCGAGGCATTTTTGCGTATAAAAAGTCTCGTTTCCACGAGTGTTTTGATGTGTATCATGGCAGGTAGAACATTCCATTTTGCTGTATATAAAGCATTTGCTGCTTTTTAATAGCTGGAGCTGGTTTCCATGCACATCCAGGTGGCCCGTGTCAATTTTTGCAGAAAACTCCGGCAAAATAAATTTAGCAAAGGTATCACCCGGCATAAATCCGAAAGCAGGCCTTAGCATAACGCTATGTTGACCGGAATGGCAAACTGCACACATATCCAATTTTCGATCCCGGTTAAGTGAAACATAGGTGGTTATAAAGCGGGCCGTTCTAACTGCAGGATTACGGGTTTGAAAATCAACATGCTGTGCTCCGGGCCCGTGGCAGCGTTCACAGTCGATATGATATACCACTGAGGTCTTGTCAAATTCTTCAACACCGTCTAATCGCTGCGCTTTTCCGGGCAGGTAGTTAATGTACGACGCGTGACACTCCAGGCAGCGGATCCCTATCGGCCTTATCCGGGGATAATCCATAAAGTTTGACCCCATACCCGGGCTTGTCGACCAACGGTGCTGACCATTAAAATAAGAAAGGGGTAATTGATAAAGCTCGTTCCCTTTCCAGTATAAATACGTTTCGCCTTTAACACCGCCAAAGGCAATGTCGAAACGATGCCTTTCCTTAAATTTTCCGTTGGCATAAAAACTTTGAAACATGCCGCTGTCGAGCTTTTGCATTACCACCTTTTGAGATTCGTTTATAGTGAACACGCTGGAATCCCCGGCGAAACTGCCATGGACGGTATTTTCCGAAGCGGGAGCTGATGCCTCAAAATGAGCAGTATGCAGGTACGAGTTGTAAATGTCAGCATGGCATTTTGCGCAAGCTTTTGCGCCGGAAAATGCTTCGCCACGGGGGTCTGCGTTACCTGCGTCATTCCAAAAATGCAGGTATGCACCTGCCAGCATCATTGAGCAAATACCCGACACAATCAGCACTTTTTTCATAACATGGTGCAAGTTACTGCTATTTTCATAAGTCCGGTTTGTTACCCCCGCGTATGCGGGTAATGATTAGTGATTTATAATTTCGGTTTCAATGAAAATGAACGGGATGCAAGACTTGCAGCATGCTCCGATTCCGGGTTTCCGGAGAGCAAAAACGGCTCCCCCTTTCGGGGAAACCGTTTCATCTTTAATCAATTAATCAACTCTCATTCAAGAAAACCCAGGTTTCTTAGTACGTCGGATTCTGTTTCATGTTCGGATCAAGCGCTATCTCCGACACCGGAAGCGGCAATATGTCTTTCCCCGGTGGCAGATCGTTATAGGTAACACCCTGATTGCCGGACAAATCGTTGAAAATAGAAGCGGGAGGGTTGTGTGTCGGGCCATAGGGAAAAATAATAAATGAGTTGGGGCGCGAACCATATGGATACTGGCTAACCGGCCCGGTGTTCCAAAGGTGAATTAATTCCCGGTCGTAAGCTATCCCGGTTGCTGCATCGATACCCGCCCTGCGTAACAGGTACATCAGGGAATATTCGCCGGTAAGCTCATGCCTGTATTCGCTGAATACCATTTGCAATGGATCGGTGATAACAGGGGCCGGAATGGGGTTGCCATTTGCGTCTGCCTGCGGCAGAAAGCCATCCTGAAACGTTGCGGGAGGATTCCCGTTGAATGCCCTGCTCCGTACTTTATTCAAGTCAGCTAACCCCGCAGCGGTCATCCCAAGGCGGATCTCGCATTCCGCTTTTGAAAGCAAAACTTCGGCATAGCGCATGAGTACCTGGTTTTGACTGCCAAAGAGCCTTCCGGGACCTGACCCGCCTGTAAGTGTTGGGTCTCTCCATTTTTTTGAGCAGGTATATCCTGAGCGTGGCGTGCCATCGGTTCCATACCAGGGGTGGGCAAGCGTTCCGTTTGTGTTGATTGGATTGCTTTTAAAAGTGCTGATAGGTTGGCTTTGGTCAGTGTACCGGTAATAGTCGGCAGTATCATACGGAGCGGTAGTTTTTGCCATATACGCTGCATAACCGCCTTGGACGTTTGGATAACCTTGTATGCCGCCCCACTGGGCAATAATCCCCGGGCTTAAATTGGGGTCACCAGGCCCCATTATTGTAACTATCTTCCTAGTGTCGCCTGTTTGATAGGAGTAGTAAAGCGCCGGGCTTCCGTAGTCGTAACCTTCGCCTGTAATTTCCGAGGGCCAGCTGAAACTGTCTATCCACCCCAATTCGCCGCCTGGTGGCTGCCAGCTGTCGCCCCAACTCTGGTTGCCGCCGGTAAGATCGAATTGTATTTCGAAAAGCGACTCGGCATTATTCTGATTGTTGTATTCGTTTACGTTTACGTACGGTGTTACCAACGAATAATTATTGAATTCCTGGTTACTGAAAGCTTTTAACGCCGCAGTATAATGTGCGGTTGCATTTGCCGGGTCACTCTCGGCTAACCACATTTGTGCTGAACCTTCGTAAGCATAAGCCGCACCTGTGGTGGCTCTGCCCAGGTCGGCCGCAGCCAGCTGAGTTTTTGATACCAGTAAGCCTTCTGCCGCCTGCATATCAGACACTACTTGTTGAAAAACCTGCAACTGGGTGGCGCGAGGCTGTAAACCGTTAGTTGGTTGGGTCAATTCGAGCGGAACGCCGCCGAAGGTGCCCGCGAGGTAATAATACATTGTCCCCCTCAGAAAGAGCGCCTCACCAGTTAAACGATTGCCTAAAGCGGGCGTAACAATACCCTGGGCAATTGCGTTTTTAATAATAGGCAGCGCAACATTTACCCTGGCAATACCAATATACAGGTTATCCCAAAAATCAGGAAGCGCATCAAAAGTACCCGAATAGGTATAATTATTCCATGCAATATCAGCTCCGTTGTTAAACCAATCATGCGGGAGATAATCCGCATAGTACCATAAACTCTTCTTAAGGAGGTTACTGTTCTGGTAACTGTCATAAATTGCGTTCACCAGGGCTATTACGCTGGCCGAAGTAGTAAAAGTGGCGCCGGCAGTGGCACCAAAAGTGTTGGTTTGGTTTAAAAAGCTCCTTTTACAGCTGAGGGGTATCAGCAACGCCGTAGCCAGCGTTATAACAATAATTTTTAATCTGTTGACTTTCATATCTTTAAAATTTATAATTTGTCATTAAAATGTTGCATTTATACCCACTGTGTAGAACCTGGATGACGGATAGATACCGTTATCTACGCCGTTTTGGGTCGCATTGCCGCCCTGCATACCCACTTCAGGATCGAGCCCTTTGTAGCTTGTAATGGTAAACAGGTTTTGGGACGATAGGTATATCCTTACTTTTGTTACGGCTATCTTCTTCAATAGATCCGGTGGCAGGGTATAACCCACTGTAAAGTTTTTCAATTTTAAGAAACTGCCGTTTTCAATGTAGGCACTTGAGGGAACACTGTTTTGGGATATATTGTCATTGGTGGTTATAGCTGCATAAGTATTTGAGTGGTTTTGGGGAGTCCAGGCGTTTTGATAGTATTGCTCGCTGATATTCTGGATGCCGACAAAACCTTGATTTTGGAAGGTTTCGAGCTGGTCTTCCTGGTAGTCGAATATTTTATTTCCGTAAACACCATAAAAGTAGGCAATAACGTCCCACGATTTGTAGGATGCTGTTAGGTTTAAGCCCCCATAAAATTTAGGGATCGGGCTACCAAGCGAGGTTTCGTCCTGCGTACTCCCGGCCACTACCGCCCCGAGATGGTTTACGTCTGCAAATAAACGGTCGCCCGGTCCCGTATTACTTGCATAGTAATATGCGTAACCCTTGGCCTGTGCTTGTGCATTTAATGCGTCGATTTGCGCCTGGCTTTGTATGATGCCCAGCGATTCATATCCATAAAATTCGCCTACCGGTTGCCCGATATTAGTTTCAGAAAAAGGGTTCCAGCCGTGCCCATTTAGCGTGAGGCCTCCAAAGTTCGAAATCTCGTTTGTTCCCGAGGTAATACTGGTCAATTTATTGTCGAGCGTTGAAAAAGTTAACAAGGCGCCGAATCTAAAGTCTTTGCTAACGTTATGATGGTAATCTATTGTCAGCTCAAGGCCCCTGTTGTCCATGCTGCCTACATTTTCAGTCTCGTATTGATAACCGGTTGCGGCCGGAACTTCCAGGTTTAACAAGAAATCTTTTGATTTTCTATCGTAATAATCCGCGGTCAAATCGAGGTCGCCGTTTAAGAACGAAATATCTATGCCACCGTCGGCCTGTGTGTCTGTCTCCCATTTCAGGCCGGGGTTTGGCGGCTGCTCGGCTGCATAACCGTTCTGGTATATCTTATTGAAGGGATAACCAAGGTTATCGCCGTCTGTGCCAATCCCTCCCTGATTATATGTTGCCGGGCGGTTCCCCACAAATAAGGCCTGGTACTGGAAGGGGTTTATAGCGCCCTGGTTACCGGTTTCGCCATAGCTGGCCCTTAAACTTAAATCGGATAACCAGGTAATGTCCTTCAAAAAGGATTCCTGTTTGGCTTTCCACTTAAATGCGCCCGAAGGAAAGGTGCCATATTGATTTTGAGTGTCAAATTTGGATGAACCGTCCCTTCTTATAATCCCGGTTAAGATATACCGGTTATCAAATGTATAGGTTAGCCTCGCAAACTCGGATGCCAGCGTAGTAATGTTTTGGCCATTACCACTGTCGCTACCCGGAGGGTTATTTGCGGTCAACTGCAGCGAGCCCGCCACAACCTGGGATAAATCCTGGATAGTATTGTTAGGGGGAATACCTGATCCCGCCATGCCGGTCCAGATGGTTTTCTGACCAGAAAAACCGCCGACAAAGTTTATGGTGTGTTTTCCAAAAGTCTTGTCGTATGAAAGCGTGTTCTCTAACAGCCAGTCTATGGTTTGCGAAATGTTTTGGCTGTAATAACCATAATTAATTTTGGCGCTTTGTCCATACTGCTCATTTTCACGCAGATCAGTAGGAGAGTCATAAATGTCCGAGGAAAAATTCGCATTTACGCCTCCGTTTGTTTTGATCGTGAGTCCCGGCAGAAGCGTAACTGCCAGGGAAGTATTGGCGAGCACGAAATTATTGCTGGGATAATTCCGGTTAGTTTCAATGGAGTAAACGGGGTTGGCATAACTCAATACATCGGTGTAAATCGGGTTAAAAAAACCATAATTACCCTGGGCATCCTTTACCTGGTTGGTAAGCATGTTGCCGCCATCAAGCGTCGGTGGCAATTCGGTTAGCTGAACTAAACTGCCGGTACCATATGGGTTATTACCTTGCGCATAGGTGTATTTAACGCTTGTTGATGTTTTGAGCCATTTAGCAGGCTGGGCATCCAAACTCGTGCTAATCGTAGCCCTATGAAAATAAGAGTCTAACACAATTCCGTCCTGGCTGTAGTAAGCCAGGGAGGCCGCGGCCTGAATTTTCTCGTTGCCGCCACGTACAGCTACATCGTAGTTCTGGGTTTCTCCGTTGCCATATACCGCATTTTGCCAATCGATATTGTGGAGCGATGCCGGATCCGCCCATCCCGAAAATGTCGCAAAATCACTGCCCGGAATCGCCGCCTGTGCATTAGCCAGCGTAGCAAACTGGTCGGCATTTAATACCGAGTATTCTTTAGGTTTGGTTTGCAACTGGCTGTATGCATCTGCTGAAACCTGTACCCCGGTTTTTTGGCCTCTTTTGGTGGTTATAAGCACAACACCGTTTGCAGCCCTGATACCATAAATTGCAGTTGACGCCGCATCTTTCAATATATCGATGCTGGCAATGTCACTGGGATTAATGTTGTTTATCCCCCCTGCATCTAAAGGATAACCGTCAACCACATATAAAGGCGTGTTGCCATTGGACGCAAGGCTGCCGGTGCCCCTGATCAACACCGTTATGTTGCCACCTGGGGAGCCATCATTATTAGTAACCTGGACACCCGCTGCACGACCTTGCAGGGCCTGGTCTGCCGAAGTTATTGGCGTACTGCCAATGGTTGCGGCGCTAACTGAACTTACAGCGCCGTTTACGTCCCCCCGTTTTGCTGTACCATAACCAATAACAACTACTTCGTTTAAAGCGCTGGACGTCAGCGCTAACCTGACATCAATTACATTGCTGATACCCAACACCACTTCCTGCGTTGTGTACCCAATGTAACTGAATACCAGTATGCCGCTGGCCGGCGCCGACAATCTGAAGATGCCGTTCACATCAGTTACGGCGCCTGCTGCAGTCCCTTTAACCTTGACACTAACACCTGGTAAAGCACTTCCATCGTCGGATGAAGTTACCTTCCCCGTAATTTGCCGGTTTTGTGCAAAAGCACCCGAACAAATTAATATAGTGAACAAAAAGATCAGTATCGATCCTTTGCAACTATTAAATTTGGTAATAAGTACATTTTTAGTCATTTTGATTCATTTAGGATTGAATTTTTTGGTTGATTTTGTTTAAATGGCTGTTGGTTTGGCTTGTTGTTTTATTTGTTTTTTTGAGCGTCGGTATTTTTTAAAATTGGTTTGATTTATTAATTACAATTAATTTAAAGTCGTAGAAATCATTTTCTTCAAATGACCTTTAGCCGTGTCGTAAAATTTAACGGATTTTGTATTGGTTATTAAATTAAATTGTATTAGATACAGTTATCAGAATGTGAAATTATCGTAGTTATTTTATTGCTTGTAACAGAAATGTTAATGTTTATACAACAAATGTTACCTGGTAAGTAAAAAGTTGTGTTTCAGGTAATTAATTATTTTGACAACGGAGTTGAAATCAAAATGGCGCTTTATGCGCTGACCTTAAAGCGTGAATTGAGGTTTTATTGGTATTAGTCAGAATTCGATCATGAATTATTTGAATTTTTCAACGAAATATATAAAATCCATATCTTAGTTTAATCCAATAGCGGTTTGGTACGGTTCCTATCAGTTGATGGCTTGCTGAGCATCGCCACTATCCCGGTCAATTTATTATTGCCGTGATAATAAAACATCCAATGCACTATTTAACGTTTATTTTATGGAGGTCACCGCTTTTCAGGTCGCTCTCAAAATTTTCACCATTTTCAATTTTGACAGGATAAGCGTTTGGGTTATTCGGTGCGCCGGTCCCTTTGAAATTTGTAATCCTTAAGTTTTTGAAGTTATTTACCTCGATACCGTTTGTTAGAAAGGACATCCTTGGATTTGTCCATGTCAATCTGAAATCTTCAATAGTCAGTCCGTCGACATGTTCTGCTAAAAAACCAGGAATGTCTCTCGCAAACAATTGCTTTTTAATGCCATTGGCACCTCTAAGGTCAATGTTGCCGCCGGCAATGTCATTCAGCCTGGTATCCACCAGTTCAAAACTGATATTTTTGAACGATACGTTTTTAATGGTACTTTCATCGGAGCCATAAACTATCACCCCGGCTTCGCCTTTACAAACAATATCGCAGAATTGTATGTTTTCTATTGTCCCTAATGGCACACTATCTTTTCCCCTGACAGCCGATATGTGAACGGGCTCGCCGTTGCCCCACCAATCGCCTGTCGGTATGCGGGTTTGGATATACATATTTGTAAATGTGACATTCCGCAACGAACCTTCGTCGCGCAAAAATATACCCACACCTCTTGAAGAATTTGTAATATTGACATTACTTACGTGTACATTTTCAAGCGTATTTTGATCTTCATAGCCGATCCGTATCCCGCTCGAATTCGATTGCAAATTACAATTGCTGATAATAATATTACCCGAGAAGTGTTTCAGATGCCTGAAACCCGGCACCTCATAGTGATGGTCATAACCGACAATAGCCAGCGCATCGTCGCCAGCGCGGATATCACACCCGTCAATAATTACATTACTGCAACTGGTAATGTCAATACCGTCGGCATTAGGGGCAAGCATATTGGTCCATAAACGAATACCGCTTACATGTACCGCGTCGCAATCAGCCAGGTGCATACACCAAAAAGGCGACTTTGTAATAAAAACATCTTTTACGGATACCCGGCGGCAGTTGCTGAATACGATCATTTGATAAGGCCTCTCTTTGGGTTGGATCGGTCCATCACCTATCCCGTTATCGACATGCCGGAAACGGTTTTTCTGTCTTGTGTACATGGTAGCCGCCGAATCAAGCTTTTTGGCTATAGTGGTCTCAAAAAAAGAATCGCCACAACCGTCTATTTGTCCTTCCCCCGTAATACTTACGTTATCGGCGTCCTCTGTGAAAAGCATTCCTTTACGAACCTGATTATATGGTTTTTCAGGAACATTTAGTTCATAATCACCAAGGTTTGCGCTTCCCCGCAAAATGCCGCCGCTTTTTATATATAGATGTACATTGGTTTTTAAATGAACAGTACCGATGATAAAGATACCTTGCGGAACGACCACATCGCCACCGCCATTAGCGTTGCAAGCATCAATAGCGGCCTGCACATTTTTTGTACATACTTTATCGGAGTTTTTTACTGCCCCAAAAGCGGTAATATCATAGACACCATTTTGCGCAATGCCGGTTTGAACCTGAAAAACTATCGCGCTTGTTAAAGCAAGAATAAATTTATAATAAGACGGTCTCATTTTATAGATTATTATTATTCGGCAATTCATTGGTTTAACTCGTGCAGACCAATGTCCAGTTCTTTAGTGATCGGCGATCCATGCCCTCTAATGACTGCTCATATGCGCCGCTCATACCGTTAACACTTGTGTTTTGGTAAAAAAAAGCGCTCCGTATCTCACACGGAGCGCCGAGTTGCCTCTGGATTTATCAACTAAACCTCAATTAAATGCTTTCATTTAATCAGGTGATCTTTGTTCAGTGATAATACTTTTAACCATTTTTTAGTTCAACACATTCTAAACCGTAATTAAATTTTTCGTACCTGCGTCGCGAAGCTACAAGAGTTAACTTTTGCGTTATAACAGTTTTGTTAATGTTTACAAAACAAATGTTACGAGCTTGTCAAAACATCGAATTCTGTTAGGGCTAAATAATAAATTACAAGGACGACGCTATAACATGTATGGCATGAACCTGTTTTAAATAGAACCTGGTTTTTATTCCATCCATGAGGCAGCCATACAAAGCTCGTCTTCCAAAATGAATACCGTAATCCGATTAATCTGATCATTGCTTTTACCGATTCACCGGGTACCCGTTTCAACCTTAACATAATTGTTTTCCCGCCCCCCTGTTGAACTTCAAGCCCTTTTTCTATGATTCGAAAATTCCGGTATATTTGGCCAATTGAATGCAGGGTCACCGCACTTCATTTCCATTAATTAAACAAACGGTAAAATGACTTACCCGCCGACAACGGCGTTATCAGCAGATACGGTATCCTGCTATCATGGTCAATTCAAAAATGTAAATGAAATTAAAATGAACCACCAAACACAACCGGTAACCGACTTTGTAAGTCTGCTTGATAATATCAACAACGTAATTTTTAATATGTCTCAGGAGGAAGCTTCTGCCGCAGTGATCTCAGGCGATGCCGCCCGTGTGCGCGCGATAGACGGTCAATTCGCCATTGTGGAAAAGGTCGGACAGCAGGTATTTTTAGCCCGATCCATCGGCAGGCCGATGCGTTACTTCCTGGCCAAACAGGTAGCAGGCCCCCTGCTTATCGTTGCAGAGCGGATCGACGAGATTTATGCGTTCCTGAAAACTAAAAACCTCCATACCCAGTTCCACCCTTCCTACACCCGGATGGTCCCCGCCCATTATGTGGTGCGCCTGGAAGTTATTGGCTGCCCCGACCCTAACCCGGTATATACCCGCTACTTTGAACCCAAACGAAACAGCCTTACGAACGATTTGGATAAAATCGGCAAGGCGTATATAGAAACGCTTGCCAATGAATGTGAAAAATGGCTGCGCACCATACCGGCAACTGAACCGGTTGGCGTACTGTTTTCAGGTGGGATCGACAGCGGGTCGGTTTTCCTGGTACTATATCATTTAATGCTTAAACTGGGCCTTTCGCCGCAGCGCCTGAAGGCCTTTACGCTTTCGGTAAACAATGGGCCGGATGCTGCCCAGGCGCACGAGTTTTTGGATAGGCTGGGACTGTCCCTGTTCCTGGAGGTGATCGACGTTCCGGAGTCCGCCGTGGACTACCGCGAAGCCATTAAAATAATCGAGGACTACAAACCGCGCGACCTGGAGTCGGCCACCATGGCAATGGCGCTGTGCCGGCAAATCCGAACCTTATACTCCGACTGGAAATACCTGGCTGACGGTGACGGCGGCGATGAAAACCTGAAGGATTATCCTATTGAAGAAAACACGGAGCTCACCATCCGCAGTGTGCTTAACAACATGATGTTGTACCAGGAAGGCTGGGGCGTGGACAAAATAAAACATTCGCTTACTTACTCCGGCGGACAAAGCCGCGGGCACGTGCGCTCCTATGCCCCATGTAAGCTATTTGGCTTTAAGGGCTTTAGTCCTTATGCATTGCCCAACGTAATCGAGGTTGCTGAGGGTATCCCCTTCATTCAGCTGACCAACTGGAGCCAGGATGCACTGTACGCGCTAAAGGGCGAAATTGTGCAGCGGGGCGTAAACGCGGTTACCGGTTTTGACATGCCGGTGTTTGAAAAACGCAGGTTCCAGCTGGGCGCGGCGTCGGAAACTACTTTTAACACATTGTTCCCGAAAGACGAAGCGGCCTATCGCACTTATTTCCATTCCTTATATGCATGATACAGGGGAAATTGTAAAGCTTCGCCCACAAAGGAATTTAGTCAACCCTGATATGCCCTACCATTTCCTGCAGGAGCAGGAGCCGGGACCATCGGGTGCTATCCAGCGCGTGAATACTATCTTTCTTACCGGCAAGGAATGTGCGTTCAAATGTCTGATGTGCGACCTCTGGAAAAACACATTGACAGGGCCGACGCCTGCAGGGGCTATCCCAAAACAAATAGATTACGCCCTGGCCCGGCTGCCCGAAGCAGATGTGATTAAACTATACAACAGCAGTAACTTCTTTGATCAAAAGGCCGTTCTACCGGCGGACTATGCGGCGATTATTGAGCGGCTGCAGCCTTATGGCAGGGTGATAGTAGAAAATCATCCCAAACTTTGTGATGAAGCCTGCCTGGAGTTTAAGGACCAGCTAAACGGTACGCTGGAAATAGCCATGGGACTGGAAAGCATCCACCCTGCCGTTCTGCCAAAATTGAACAAGCAGATGACGGTGGAAGATTTTAGCAGCGCTGCCAAATTTTTGAGACGTAACGGGATTGATGTACGTGCCTTCATCCTGCTCAATCCGCCATATCTAACAGATAAAGCGGAAAATATAGTATGGGTACACAAGGCAGTTGAATTTGTGTTTAACAGCGGTGTGCAATGCTGCTCCATTATTCCCACCCGTCCCGGTAACGGCGTTATGGAATTACTCCAGGCAGAGGGGTATTATGTCCCTCCAACGCTGGAAGCGCTTGAGGACGTTTTCGACAATGCGTTGGGTTTAAATGGCGGCCGGGTATTTGTGGACACCTGGGATATTGCTTTCCTGGCCGATTGTTGGGTGTGTTTCGAGGCCAGGAAAAATCGTTTAGACGCCATGAACCTGGATCAAAAAATCCACCCGCGGATAGCATGCACCTGTACATTAAACAATGCCTGAAACACCGAAATACAATTACGATATTTTAGTAGCCGGCGGCGGTTTCGCCGGCTCGCTCATCGCTCTCATTTTACATAACCAGGGCTTTAAGGTTTGCCTGGTAGAAAAGGGGCAGCATCCCCGTTTTGCCATCGGCGAATCGTCAACCCCGATTGCCGACATGATGCTGCGCGACCTCGCAGCAACCTATAACCTGCCTTGGCTCTATGATTTTTCGCGCTATGGCAGCTGGCAACAAAAGCATCCCGAAATAGTTTGCGGGCTTAAACGTGGCTTCAGCTATTTTAAACATTACCCGGGGAAGGCTTTCAGCACCGATGCGGACCACGTCAACGAATTGCTGGTTGCAGCAAGTGTCGATGATACCCAATCTGACACCAACTGGCTCCGCGAGGATTTCGACGCCTTCCTGGCAAGGAAGGTGGTGGAAGCGGGAATTCCCTATTTCGACCTCACGGAGATCCAATCAGTCAATAGAAAGCCGGCATGGAAGTTTGCATGCACACGACGAGGGGAGGCGCTAACCATACATAGTGTGTTTTATATCGATGCCACTGGTAGTGGTGTTTTATTGGATAAACTGCTGGGTATTGGATCCTCGGCTGATAGTTTCCTTACCAATTCATTCGCGGTATTTTCTCACTTCAACGGCATTGCGCCATGGACGGACGTGTTGAAAAGATCTGGTATTCCGACCGATGACTTCCCCTACGACCCCGATAACTCCGCCCTGCACCAGGTGCTGGACGAAGGCTGGATTTGGATGCTGCGGTTCAATGACGGGCGTACCAGTTTCGGCTTCGCGCTTAACGGTCACGACGAATCCCTAAAAAGCCTGCCAGCGGATGAGCTTTGGGCGACCATGCTGGCCAAGTACCCATCCCTTAACCAAATACTGGAAAACAGCACCCTGGCCCCTGTTCCCGGTAAAATACTCCGGCAGGACAGGCTGCAAAGAAAAGCAGACAAATGTTTTGGCCAGGGATGGGCCGTATTGCCCCACACCGCCGGCTTTGTTGATCCGTTGTTCAGTTCGGGCATTGCGCATTCACTGGCGGGCATCCAGAAACTGGCCGGCATCCTTCAACAGCATTTCAATAAGCCTGAAACACTATTTGAAAATTTAAGAGCGTATGAACACGCGATTTTTGCGGAGATCAAACTCATCGATCAGCTCGTAGCCGGCTGTTACCTCACTATGCGTTATTTCGGGCTTTTTAACGCCTGGTCCATGCTGTATTTCGCCGCAACTATAGGCCATGAGCAACGCCTGATGCAAAAAAACACGCCTGGTTATTTCCTTGGTGCAGACGATCCGTATGTTATCGATATGGTGCAAACAACCTATGAGGATCTTTTGAAGATCATCAAGGATCGGCAGCCCTCCAATGAAGATGTCAGGTGGTTTACCAACCTGGTACGCGAAAGGATAAAGCCGTTAAATACGGCAGGCTTGTTGGATCCCGCAGTAAAGAATATGTATCAGCATGCCGCAGCGAAAATTTGAAAAGGCCGGCAAATTCTCATTTTAATTCCCCTGCATCCCTTTCTCTCCCAAACTTACTGTCCTCAACGCATTCCTAAAGTCATCTGTATTAACCTTACGGGTATTATATTTTTGCTGGTACTCCCGGTGCTCCTTATCGTTGGGATAAGCCACATTTTTGCTATATGGGTACGATGGCATTTTATGAAAAGGCAACGGAGCTACCGTTTGCCCATACGCCGTATTCAGGTCGCCATCCTTAACCCAACCTTCGCTATAGATTAGGAAGTCGCGTTTCCAGCCGTTTGGCAATCGGGGTAATTTGGTCGCGTCAAAATCTATGCTGATCTCATCGCCGCCGTCGGCAACAATATATTCGTCATCCGCCTTTTGCAGCAGCGGCAATACATCGCCATAACGGGTATAATTGCCGGTGAGGTCCCGCCATTTCTGGCCGGTAGTGACATGATCGTAGTCAAACCATTCCGGCCCATAGGGGCCGCCTTTACGGTAGGAGGCTGAATAACCTCGATATGCCAGCTTAGCGCCGAGCATGGCGACGTCACTCATTTTTACCGGCGCTTTTACGCTGCCTGCAGAGAAGAATATTTGATCCCAGTAAATCTGCATATTGGTCCTGATCCTAATCCGACGGTCGCTGGCAGTCAGGAATTTATCCGCAAGACTAACAATAACCATTTTATCCCGGCCCATCGGGAAACCTATATTCGGAATAACGGTTTGCCATTCTCCCTTTTTATTGATCACCTGCAGCGACGGCGGCCGAACTGCATATTTGGCCGATTGTGCGATAGCGGTATTGATACTGGCGTCCGTAGGAAATATCCATCCCCGCAAAAACAGCCTCACGCTGTCGGCCCGGGCGTTGCTGCCCAAATCGAGGATAAGGTCATGATCTTCGGCAAGGCCCTGGAATTTCCCCAGCGAAAAATTTGATGCGTATTGAAAATCATAGGCGCTGATCTTCGGTAGAAGGTTATTGCCTTTTCCATCAGTGGCCGAAACCGGCAAATGCTTATCCGCAACCTCGTAAACCGTTCGGCCCGGGAATGGCGGTGGAACAAAGCGCTCATCGGCATAAACAGCTACCGAATCCGGGTGATCCAGGGCCACCAGCCCCACTTTGTCAAAGTAAACCGCTTCCCACAATTCTTCGGTGATCTTAATGGAGTAGCGGCCGTTGCGGGGGTTTAACTTTTCACCGGGGATTAACAAGTATTCTTTGGAAGCATCCGAAAAGGCATAGGTAGTATCAGTACCATGAATCGCCAATGGCATCCCCATCGCGCTTCTCCACATCATGTCTTTTATGAATTCGTATTTCTCGCCGTTCCAGGTAAACAAAAACGGGCAGGAGCCTTTTAATTGTTCAACTTCCAAAATCCGTTGCTGGCTGGTTGGGTCAATAATGGTTTGAGGTGTGCCATTTGGCCATATCACACGAAGGGCATCAAATTTATTTCGTGTACCCACTCCAAACTCGGTAATACGTCCGGTTACCATTTTACTTTGATAAAGGTCTCCTGCCTTCAGATCCAACTGGGCGCCAATGCCGAGCCGGTTATTTTTGCTGTTGCCGTAAGCCAGCCCGGCCAACTGAACCTGGATAAAATGGTTCATATTGCCACCGTCATTCCGGAGAAACTGCACCCCGTTTGGCCCCGATAAAATAATGTCCTGGTCGCCGTCCATATCAAAGTCACCGATTCGGATATGATGAGTTTGCATCGCAGTTTTTGGCAATAAGCGCGAAACATCACTAAATCCTTTTGTATTGTCGTTATGAAACAGCCTGACGCCGCTTTTCGATTTATCAGCGTTTACACCCCCAACCAGCAGATCCATATGCCCATCATTATCAAAGTCAAAAAAAGCAACCTCGTTCACTTTTATGCCTTTAAGGGCGTTGCTGAATATTTTCGACGCCGGGTCAATAACAAACCCGTGGCCCGTATTTTTTAGCAGGGAACATTTACCGTCAGGACCGCCGGCGATGAATAAATCCGGCAGGCCGTCGTTGTTATAATCGCCAAAAGCAATTGCCGATCCCGAATATTCAGGGTTACTAACGCCCACCGAAGCGCTGATGTCCTTAAAATTTGAGTGCCTGTTATTGTTGAACAACTGAACCCCTCCGGTGCTGTTAAGGCCGACTATATCCAGGTCCCCATCGCTGTCCCAATCGCCGAAATCCATAGCAATTGTCCCGTCAGCTGCGCCACCCAGGCCCATTGCCGCTGCCTTTTCAGTAAAGGTCCCGTCGCCGTTATTGCGAAAAAATTTATTCCCGTTTTTTTGGGCAACAAACAAGTCAAGGTCGCCATCCTGATCGAAATCAGCCAAAAGTATCTTACTGGCATTGTTGGCGCCACGTAGCCCGATATCCTCCGTAACTTTAGAAAAACTACCGTCGCCGTGGTTTTTATACACTATAATGCCCTTTGTTGTAGCAATAAAAAGATCTTCGTAGCCATCGTTGTCATAATCTGCAAAGGCGGCATCAAGATCTTGTCCGTCGTGATCGAGGCCGCCTATCACGGTGCAGTCTTCAAAGGCCCCGCTCTTACTCACCAGCAGGTAATGTTTTGGGGTTGGTGCATTGGCCGATGTAAAGCTTGTGTATACGTATAGGTTGCCCAACTCATCACGGTCGGCCTTCGCCAACACCGAACTCGGTGCGTCCAGGTCACGCCCCTGTGCCAGGCCTACCAGATCGGATGCATCGGCAAAACTCATGGAAGCCAGCAACCCTTTTTTTGTATCATATGAGGGTTGGTCATCCTGGCTTGTGCTGACCGCAACAGATCCTGCTACCAATTGTGGCACATTGATTTCATCGCTTGCCGAAGCATATACTGGTGATAGCTGCATCAGTTTTTCAAACTGCTGCATAAAGGGCAAGGCTTTAACAGGCTGGTTACTTTGCAGGAAGGAAACCGCTTGCTGATAAAGTGACTTCGTTGTTCCAAAAAAGTCAGGTGCAATTTTCTTAACGATCTCCAGGTTATAACGGGCAGAGTCTGTTCCGTTACTGGCGGCAAGCAGTTCGGCCAATTGCATTCGCACCACAATATTGCCGGGCGCCAGGCTTATCACCTTTGTCAGATAGTTTTTCTCCCATACTTGGTCAGTGCCCGGGGGGCCAAGACCGGAAAACATATACCAGGCTTTAACATTCTTTGGGTCCTGTTTAAGCACCTTTCGTAATTCGGCAGCTGTACCTGTCTTGTTTCCCTGTTGAAGGTACAATTCGGCCAGGAGCAATCTTAGGTCTAAATTGCCGGGTTTTATTTTCAACCCCGCCTGTGCCTCCGTTTCACCGGCCGTATAATTTTTCTTCAGCAGGTAGAGTTGGGTCAGGTTGATATAATTTAAAATATTCTCGGGGTTTACGTCAATTGCTTTAACAAAGGAAACCTGTGCTTCATCCAATTGATTTTTTTTCAGATAGAGAAGAGCAGCGGTCCGGGAATCTATTTTGCTGTTGTCGTCATTTTGCTTCCCGCCGCATCCGGATAACCATATCGCAGTAACAAGCATAAAAATTAACAGCTTTTCCGGGCTACCTATACGGGAATTAAAACGAATGAAAATCGTTATTTTTGAGGCGACGCTTTTATTCATAAAGTTTTCGAAGGTAATAATTATCAAAAGCAAACGCCTTTTATTGGCGCCCCAATTATTGAAAATAAGCGAGGCCGTAATAATGCTTCCTTTACCTTGTCAGCGAGGCTCCAGCCTGGTGATATTACTTAACAGTGAATGTTTTTTGTCATCTACCCAAACGCAATACTTTCGGGAAGAAATTTGCCGGCAAATTAATCCAGTTTCAATTTGACTGATACTTCTTTCCCGTAATAAGTAACGGTTTTGTCGGCGCCGGCAGTAATTCCGCTATCTACCCCGTGCCCCGGTTTTACCAAAATGATGTTAAATTTATGCTTTTTCACCATGCCCGGAAAGCTTCCGTTACGATCAGAAAGGGTTAGTTGTCGCAATTTATCATTCCATTTGATAGTAAAAGTTGAAGACTTGCCTTTTTCGTAATTGTAATTATCGTTTTCGTCCTCGTAATACTTAAACTCAGCATCAGCGCCCGGATAAATGCGCAGTTCAATTGCGCCAGCCGGGTTTTGGGTTGCATATTCAACGTTTGGCCCCATGGGTACGATAGAACCCGCCCTTACGTACAAAGGCATTACATCAATGGGCGCAGCGGCGTTTATGGTTTGACCACCGGCAACAGTTTCGCCCGTCCAGAAATCATACCATTTGGTTCCTTCCGGCAGGTAAACCTTTCTTGTTTTGACGTCACTGCTTCCGTAATTACCTGTGTAGAGTTGCTGTGTTACCGGGTTGACCAAAAATGCCGGGCCGAACATATATTGATCGGGAATATTATAAACCTTTTTATCATTCCTGAAATCAAAACTTAAGGCGCGCATGATGGTATAGTTTTCACGGGTTACCCTGGCGGCTATTGAATAATTGTACGGTAATAGCCGATAACGCAGTTTGTCATATTTTAGCAGAATAGCTTTGGTTTTGTCGTCCCAGTTATCCGAATAAAGCGCACGTTCGCCTTTGCCATGGATGCGGAATATGGGGCAAAAGGCCCCAAACTGAAACCAGCGGGTGAACAGTTCCCGCTGTTGCGGATCCTTCCAATCAGGAATTCCCTCCGGCGAAGTATACGAAATATAACCACCTATGTCCGAGGTCCAATAGGGCATGCCCGAAGCGCAGGCATTAATTCCTTGCGGCACCTGTGATTTAAGCGCCCTGAATGTGGTTGTAACATCCGAAGACCATAAGGTGACCGCGGCCCGCTGCGAACCGGCAAATGCTTGTCGTACCAAAAAGAATGCGCGTTTACGCGCGATGTCGTTTCTCCAGCCTTTGTATAAGCCTTTAGCGTGTTCCAAAGCATAGCTGTTAAAATAGTCGATGCCTTTGCCCACAGAAAAATCAGCTTTACGACGTTCGTCCAGGAGGCTGCCATTATCGGGTTCGCACTGGTCAACCCACCATGCGTCCCAGCCAAAGCGTTTTATTATGCTGTCCCTCGCTTGCGCCCAATAGAGATCCCTGGCTGCAGGATTATGTGCATCGTAATAGGTATCGAACGTATGGGTGACAAAGTTATCCCACGTAATACTTGTTAAAAAGCCTTTGCTTTTTAGTGCATCAAAATCATTGGTTCCGCTGCCAAACACAGGCCATATCGATATCATAGCATGCACATTGGCCTTGTGCAATTCATCTATCAGCGCTTTTGGGTCGGGGTAGCGTTCCTTATTCATGATATGTGATCCGATCGGAAGCGGCGACCACCAATACCAGTCCTGAACGACAGCATCAACGGGGATATGGTTGTTGCGGTAACCATCTTTAACACGCAGTATCTCGGCCTGCGTTTTGTATCGGTCCTGTGATTGAAACAACCCGAATGCCCATTTGGGATACATCGGCGCTTTGCCGGTAGCAGTTCGGTACAGATCAATGATATGGTCAAAATCCGGACCGTAAAAAAAGTAGTAATCGATCATTTTGCCGCTCTCCGATACATATTTATACCGGGTATTATTTGCTTCGCCGCCATAAAAGTTCGAAGCTGAATAATTATCCCACAACAAGCCGTACCCCTGGGTTGACAACATAACAGGTATTGCGCCCGTCATGTACTTGATCAGCATGGTTTGGTTTCGGCCTTTGTAATTAATAGACAGTGTGTCCTCCGGATGGCAGCCTAACCCAAAAAGCGCCTCGTCAGCCGGGGAATTAAATGACGTGACACAATTGTAAGTATCAATACCGGCAATGGTTGCTGTATTCATCGCCTTGTTTTCGCCGGTTTCCGAGGTAATGATATTTCCTTTCAGATCGGTATAGGTGATGGCATTGCTGGTTTTATTGATCTTTATTAACAATTTGGCTGTAGCGATATCTACTTCTCCGTCATGTTCAGATACCCGAAAAGGCGACTTTTCTTTCCAGGGCTTATCCACGGTCAATGAGTTTTTTTTGGGGAAAGTGTTAAAGATGGTGTATTTAACCTCGATGATATCAGCCTTGCAAATCTTAACTTCCATCAAACCTTTATCCAGCTTAAAAACCACCGCACGATCCGTTTTGGTGTAAGAAACAATGGAAGCCATGGTAGCCTTTATGGATACCAGGATGAGGACCGCGATTAGAATGTATCGTAAATTTTTTACCTTGCTTAATTGTTCCTTTGTTTGCATTTGTACGGTACGTTAACAGATTTATAGTTGATTCGGCATTTAATTTTTGAATTGGAAACAGCAGACAGAGCGGTAAACCTGCCCTGGCCGTAGCATTGTCATTGGAAATCCCGGCTGTGTAGTCAAATCATTATAGTGCCTGATCCTCACAGCGAAGAAAGAATGATAATAATCGAATTCGTCAGCTTTTCTTTTCACTTTGCCTCTGATGAAATTTCCGCTATAAAAATGCAGGCCGGGCTGGTCGGTAAAAACTTCCATAGTAATCCCACTTTTATCACCCCTGATCCTTGCTACAGGTGTCCGTGAGGCGTGCGGGTTCAATACAAAATGATGGTCATAACCATGGCCAATTTTCAACTGATCATGATGATCATTGATTCGCGACCCGATTGTTGCCGAATTCCTAAAATCAAAGGGCGTACCCGCTACCGGTTCCTCCACCTCCGTCGGCGACATGTTTATGTCGATTGGGATATATTTGTCGGCTTTAATCGACACCTGATGATTCAAAATATTCCCGCAAGCCCCGCCGTTCAGATTAAAAAATGGATTATTAGCAAGGTTAATAACTGCCGTTTTATCAGTGACAGCCTCATACACTATTTTCAAACCATTATCCTCATTTAAAAAGTAGGTGCGTTTAACCTTTAAATTGCCTGGGAAACCCTCTTCGGCATTCTTTGAAAAATACGTCAACCTGACAGCGTGATGATCTATCTTTTCTGCATCCCATGCAACCGCCCATGAGCTATTTTTACCGTCGCGCAGCGCATTTGGTTTATCTGACCCGGCTATCACGTCGATTGGGTTACCATGCCGGATGGGTATCAACAAGCCAACAAGCCGTGCACCGTAATGCGTAATTTTCGCTTCCAAACCATTTTTATTCTTTAATATATGCGTCTCTCCTGCATGCTGATCATCCCTTTTTACAAGGCTTGCTGAACCAGCATCTATTTCCGCGGCCATTCGCAAGATATTATCCATAGTAAGGACAGATTGGGGCGATTACAAACAACAGCCTAAAATTATTATTCATGTTTATTAAAGTACATTGTCAGTATTTAAGGGGATATTATTAGGATAATGACCACGCATCAAGCAATAAAACTACTTTTGTTTTTTAGAAGTCAATAACAGGATTTGTACAAATAATAACAAAAATGTTTACCGGGGGGATTTTCCGAAGAAATCATTTAAAGTTTTGGGGATTATCTCAGCCGCGAAGGTTTTCCTGTTGACTCCAGCTTCCAAATCAATTGAAACAGTCCTGTCGATAAACGACATGCCATTCCAGTTGGTTAAAGATTAGTCGATAAATATACATTTAGAGGCGCTAACGGGTTGCCTGGGCGCCATATTTATGAGGAAAGTCATGTAGTTGTTTCGGCCTTTTCCTTATTTCGTATTTCAACCATGTACTCCGAAGGCAAAATGCCAAACTCCTCTTTAAACACTTTTGCAAAATATGCTGCATTATTAAAGCCCACCTCGTAAGCAACATTGGCAATGCTTAATTTGCTTTTCTCTAATAATTGCAGCGCTCTTTTTAAACGGATCGTCCTGATGCAATCAACCGGCGTCTTGCCGGTGAGCGTTAATAATTTTTTATAGAGCGAAACCCTGCTGAGGTTTAAATTACTGCTTAGCTCTTCAACAGAGAAATTGGGATTAGTGATATTCTTTTCAATGCAATCCATAGCATTCTTTAAAAATTTATCATCCTCCGATACCACCTTTATATCGTTTGCTTGTATTTCCACCTGTTTTTGATAGGTCTGCTTCATGGTTTCCTGCATCTGCAACAGGTTTTGAATTTTTGACAGCAATATCTCGAAGTTAAAAGGCTTTACTATGTAATCATTTGCACCGCTGGCCAGGCCCGCCAGTTGATCGTGTTCAGCAGTTAATGCGGTCAATAAAATGATGGGTATCTGTGCGGTACGGCTATCTGCTTTTATCTTTTTACACATATCCAGGCCGCTTAGTTCCGGCATATTTATGTCGCTTACAATAAGCTTCGGATGTAAGGCCAATGCCTTTTGCCAGCCATCTTTACCATTTGTCGCTTCTATGATATGAAAACTATGTTTTAAGTTGTCCTTTAGATAGAATCTTAAGTCATCGTTGTCTTCTATTAATAAAATCGTTTGCTTTTTTGATGACCCGGCAAAATCATTAGTGTGCCTCAACACAGGATATGAAGATTTCTCTTGCGGTGCAATTTCAACCAAGGGCTCCCCATCCAAATCGCCTACAGGAAGGTCTATAATAAAACAAGTGCCGTAATCAGGTTCGCTTTCTATTAAGATAGTCCCACCGTGCATTTTTATAAATTCTTTTGTAATCGACAGGCCAATCCCACTACCCTGGTTCAACAAACTTTCAGGCATGTCATCCTGGAAAAAACGTTCAAATATTTTTTCCTGGTTTTCTACAGGTATCCCAATACCAGTATCAATCACCTTGATCGTCAGCATTTTTTGTTCATTTGCAAAAACATCTTTGCCTGACAAGCTTAAAATTACGCTTATATGCCCCCCGGAAGGAGTAAATTTAAAAGCATTGGAAAGAAGATTAAAAAGTATCCGTTCTATCTTATCGTGATCAAAATTTGTTATGAATGAGCATGTTTCACTTTCAAAAACATAATGAATTTGTTTTTGATGGGCAACATCCGTGAACGATGCAGAAACTTCTTTAATAAATTTTACTATATCACCCTTCGTTAAACAAAGTTTCAGCTCATTATATTCCATTTTACGAAAATCCAGCAGCTGGTTAACAAGGTTAAGCAGCCGTTTTCCGTTTCTTTTTATCATTACAAGGTGATGCTGCTGGTCTGGCTTATCCGCCGTTTTGATCAGCTCATCAATTGGCGACAAAATCAACGATAAGGGCGTCCGGAACTCATGGCTTACATTAGTAAAAAATTTAATTTTCATCAAATCAAGCTGGTGCATGCGGCGGGCCTCTTCACGCTCATTCTCTATTTTTCGATCGGCTTCTATCGCTGCCTGTTTGGTTTCAAATTGCTTGTGCAATTTAACTATCCCACGGTGCCTTATATAAAGCACCAGGCCCGCCGCGGCAAGTAAATAAGTAATATAAGCTAAAGGGGTTTTCCAAAATGGAGGCAATATCTTTATCTTTAGTGTTATCAGGCTGCCGGGGCCCGCGTAGTTTGTATTTTGTGCCCTGACTTTAAATGTATAATCACCGCCATCAAGGTTAGTGTACGTTGCCCGGCGGTCGGTCCCCGGCGAGGTTATCCAGCCCTTGTCAAATCCCTCCAGCATGTATTCATACTTGATTTTATCGGGATTAAAATAGTCGCAAGCTGCAAATTCAATACTGAAAACATTTTCGTTGTGGTTCAATGTCAGTAGTTGAGTTTCTGAGATCGATTTTGTTAAGATGACATTCCCTTTTATTGAATCGCCAACTGCAACGCTTTTATTAAATAGCTGAAAATCAGTAAAAACCAGGTTTGGTTTAGGCTTAAATGTATTTATTTTACCCGGATCAAATAAATTAAAACCGTGAGCGCCGCCAAATAATAGTTCGCCGCTCCGTAATTTTAGCGCTGCATATAAGTTGAACCATCTCCCCTGCAGGCCATCAAACTCGTTAAAGTTATTTAATTGAAAATTATACTTACCCGCCTTTTTTGTAACCTTAATACTAGTCAGGCCATTAGTCGTGCTTATCCACATTTTTCCCGCATTGTCTTCCAGGATATTTGAAACGTTGCTGGCGGGGAATATAATTCCATCTTCTGCAGACAGGAATTTATTGGTTTGCGGATCAAATACACTTAAACCATCTTTTGTTCCAATCCACATCAGTCCTCTCCTATCTTGTATTATAGCGTTTACATCAATTGATATCAAACTCCTTTGGTTTTTGTGCAGAAAAAAATAATGCCTAACCCTGTTGGTTTTTTTCATTATTATATCTATTCCCTTATCTCTTCCAATCCATATATTTTGCTGTTTATCCTGAAATAACACGGAGGTATAATCGGAGTACATCGGGTATGCCGGATGTTTAAAAATATTCTTTTTACGATCGTATACATTTAGCCCGCCGGCAAAGGTGCCCACCCATAAATTATTGCCCGAATCCTCTATAATGCTGTAAACGCGGTCATCGGTAATGCTTCCCGGTATCTTGTCGTTGTGCCGGTAATGAATAAATCTTTTACCATCAAAATATTCCAAACCTCCAAAATAAGTCCCAATCCACAATTTATGTTCATGGTCAATAAATAAACAAATAATGATATCGTTTGATAAGCTGTTTGGATCGGCCGGGTCATGCTTGTGCTGCGTATAGGAATTAGTTGACCGGTTATAATACACCAGGCCGCCGCCATTAGTCCCTATCCAAAAATTCCCGCTTGCGTCTTCGGCAAAGCAGTTTACATCCTCAAAGGGCAAGCTTTTAGGGTCGGTCACAAAATGCTTATAAAGCGGGAACTGCATAATACCGCTATGGTAATAATTTAAACCTTGCTTGAAGGTGCCCGCCCATATGTTCCCGGTATTATCTTTATACAAAGAAACGCTATTGCCGCTCAAAGATTTGGAATCATCCTCCCGGCTAAGCAAGTACGTAATCTTATGAGTTAACTGATCAAAAATATTAATGCCCCCATGGTCGGTCCCGATCCACACTTTATTGTCATCGGCCTGTACTACGCTATTAACAATATTTGAATTTAGCCTGCTTTCAGGTGCGTCCTTGTCAAAATGCACCAATGTATAATTGTTGGTATTTAAACAAAAAACTCCAATTGGCGCTGCGGATGAATAAACCCACAAATTCATGTGGTTATCCATGATCATATTGTATGATTGGGGCCTGGCATCAACGGCTTTGCTTATTCCACCATACCTCTTTACAATTTTATTGGATTTTGAATCCAACTGATCTATTATCCCGTCATTATATACCAACCAGATGTTATTTTTAGGGGCCGAAACAATATCGCGTACAAAGTTCGAGTGCAGTACCGCTATTGACTTTTGCGAATTGCTATAAAAAACAGTTGAATTGTTTTGCGGGTGATAACAATACAAACCCATATTATCTGTAATAAACCAAAAGTTACCTTCAAAGTCTTTTTTAACCATTGTTATTGGGTTGTTTGGGACATGATAGCGGGATAGTTCGTCCGCAATGTTATTTGAAAACTTTTCGGTAGTTGAGTTGTAGACACTGGTGGTGCTATGTGAAAATATCCATAACTTTTTTTCCGGTCCTTCAAAAATGTTCATTACATGGTTTTCTGCTAATGAGTTATCATCATCGGCATCATGCTTAAATACCTTGAATTCATAACCATCATACCTGCATAAACCCGAGGTAGTGCCAAACCACATAAAACCTTTGTCGTCTCTGAAAAAGCAGTTGACCTGATTATCAGGAAGGCCGTTCGAAACATCTAAATGCGAAAATTTATACTGATTGTTTTGAGCATATGACCATACCTGCATAAAGAAGAATAGTGTAAGCGATAAACAGGTTTTAAAACGCATAATCTTTTTATTGGTCCTGGTTATATAATGGTGTTCTCTAATTATTGCAAAATAAATGTTAATATAACATTAATAATGTTAAAAATGCATCACCTTTTTGCCGTATTCAAAGCAAAGTTTATTTTAAAAATGTCAAGTCAACGCTATTTGCTGCATTCAGAAGACTAGGGAACTCTTTGGTTTATAAGAAATGCACATTGTAAAAATAAGCGTTTTGACGATAAGCGGGTACTACAATTGTTAAATTTAATGCAACAAATGTTACGATTGGGTGATAATCCGCGCAAAGTGCTGCAAATTTTGGCAGCTAAATTATAATGCCGTCATGCCTTACATTGATTTGTAGCTTTTATGGAGTTTGATTAAAATGAGATCACTAAACGCCGATAAAAGATGTAGAAATTGCCGCCTTGAAGTTACTTTTAGTTCTCAATCCGCCTTATGTTAATTCCTTATGTTATGACCGACTTGCGGCCAATTGGGCACGCTGGTGGTTATTGCTGAACTGTAACCTTCTCAAAACGGCCTTAAAGGGAAGTTACCGATAGAATAACGAATTTGGCATGCGCCATCTGTGACTTTATCATAAGCATTGACAAGCTACTATAAGCCCCTGCTTTTGACTATATAAGGCGCCTCAAAATTGTTTTCAGGTACTTTCAAGGAATGGCCTTTCGAGTTTCATAAACCTGACATTCCCTCCAAACGGCACCGTGATAGTTAATTTGCCGGTGGTAAACGTATTTAAAAGCATCTCAATAAAACGAACACTTGACGCGGGCCTTATGGGTTATTCGGTGGCTGTAAAGTTATGTTCAATCATTCCAAAGCCATCACAAAATAGTCTGATTTTATAATATAAGTGTTAAGCAATTGCCATTTTAGTTTCAGGCAGCAAAGGCGTCAGTCAATGACCCGGACGGTTCTTCCAAATTGTTATCCATAAGGGCGTATCGTAATTTAATATTCGTAGGCCCCGACAGGCCCGGCACCATTACCAGTAGCTCGCCCCCCCCAAAGGCAAGGGGGTTAAAAAAGTAAAGCCCCTGATGGGCAGGGGCCTTTACTAACCAATTATAAAC
>Ga0302191_10000414_pt1 | contig 27209 bp, 19 predicted proteins | sample II_Bog_E3_1_FD_198775 | JGI IMG/M metagenome (GOLD analysis project Ga0302191, IMG submission 198775) | Peat permafrost microbial communities from Stordalen Mire near Abisko, Sweden - II_Bog_E3_1 | ecosystem: Environmental > Terrestrial > Soil > Wetlands > Peat | place: Sweden: Abisko...
GGAGGGACGCGCTCAACTGCTTCTCGGTGCTGTGGGAAGCTCGCTTCCCACAGCACCGAGGCTAACCATAAACGGAACTTCAACTTGATCGTTTACACAAAAGACTGGACACTACCGCCAACCAAAGATTTCCGGCCTCCTAGCTCGATTCCAATACCAGTACACCACCGAGGTTCCAATTTCGAGTGCTATAGTGGAGACCAAATAGACTGATCTACGAAGCCACAGTCGTTTCGCGTTTTCGTTCTCCTTCGAGCCTGACAAGCGACTATCCCTATCGACCAACCATGTTATTGCTGAGACAGTGAGACCGATCATGACCAGCATCAAAATCCAGAATTGCAGTCGTCTAGCTTCAAATTCTCCGAAACCGAGATACCCTACTCGGAGGTTGTCGTTCGGAAACGAATCCCAGACCCTCCAGGACGAAACAACTTCTGCAATTAAGCACAGCAGAAACCATTTGAGCACATGAAGTCGATATATCCTCATATCAATACCTCCAGAAGGCCGTATCCCAAGACTCTTGCATTCATTATCAAACACAATTCCTAAGGTGGCTCCACCATTTTGGTGGTTGACCTAAGCCCCAAAACCCGTCCGAATTGGAATACAATCTGAACAGTGAATGGGGTCATCGTACCACCGGATCAAATGGTTGCATGCTTCCCCCATAATAGTTTGTGCTATCATTGCCCTTGCTATCCTGACCCATGCCAATAACTGTGGTGGGTGCAGTCACGGTTACACCCAATAGATTGGCAAGATGTTGTGCGAATGAATTCCATCCATGTTGGCCTGTGGCGCATGCACGGAGAATAATTGGCTGATGTTTCCAATTGGGATCGTTACGTACATATTGAGCTAGCTGTTCAGGTGTTAGTGAAGATCCATCTAGATTTGCCATAAGATCCGCACTCTGACCCTTATTGGGACCAGCGTCATAAACCATGCCATGCCCAGCAATGGAATATACACCACCAGGGTTCCAAGCGTTCGCGTAATTATATAAGTCCCAATCCGTTTCGGGGTTGAACCAATTCTGGTTCGCAAGACCTGTGGGATCCCGATAGCTTATCGGATTGTTTCCGGCATAAGCATAGAAGTTTGTTCCGCTTCCCCAAAACCTCAACGGGTCTTCGCTGAGGAATCTCCCTGTCGCCGGGTTGTAGTATCTGGCCCGGTAATAGTTGATGCCGAGGCCGTCCGACTCGCGGCCGGTGTAGGTGTAACTATTGGTTGTGGTTGCGCCTGATGCGCTCAGTACTCCATACGGGCCATAGCTGTATTGCTCTTGTGCGGCCCCTGTTGCATCGGTCAGTGCCAGGGTACTACCCAACGCGTCGGTCAGGTAGGCGTAGGTGCCTCTGGCGTCGGTGCGGGTGAAACGCTCGTCCACACCGCCAGTCAGCAAGTAGGCCGTTCCGTTCGTGCCCGACTCCTGCACTGCGTTGGCGCCATCGTAGAGAAATCCGGTGCTCGTCGAGAGAATCGTCTTGCTAGCGCGCCGCCCCAACAAATCATAACTGAAACTGGCGCCATTGTTATCGGCTGAGATCAATCGGTTATGCACATCCCAGACGTAGGTGTTCGTACCGTCATTCAACGTATTGCCGTTAGCGTCGTAGGTCATAGCGGTCGTGTTTTTGTCGGCAGAGGTAGTCAGCGTGTGATGTTTCCATCTAGTAGACAGGCTTGACGTACAATTCGGATATTATCTCAATGTGGCGATAGTCCGCCATCGAGACAGTGAGTTTGGGTGATCCTTCCTTTGCCTGGATGTTCAAACCGTACACGAACTCTGTGTTGATTCGTATATTGGGAAGAAGAGCACCGGGTTCGAATGTCCAACTTTTCACTGTGCTCAATGCGGCCTCACTCAATAGAGCACTGCCAGAGATTACTCCTGCTTGGGTCACAACTCCTTTGGCATCCAGTGTAAACCATATCTTTACACTGCCTGCTACGTGAGCCGCGCGTGCCCGTTCTGGATACATGGGAAGTGCGGACGAACATGGCTTCGGAATCAACGACTCTGAAGCCCAGGCAACGCACGCAACAAAGACAAGGCTTAGTGCAAGCTCCCGTTTCAATATCCGGCTCTGCGCAAGAATCTGTAAAAGCGGCCATTTTTCGGTCTTTTTGAGATTTGGCCAATTTGGCTACACTCATAGGCATGAGGGAGAACGACTGGACACGGCTGCTGGGCTGGCCCGGCTACAAGGTATATCGCAGTGAAATCGATGAACCTGGCAGGCGACTCACGCTTTGGGTACGGCGCAAACGCGGCAACAAGCAACTGGTTTGTTCCGGTTGTGGACGATCGGTGAGCGCCATCGTCCAGACCTACCAGCGGGAAGTGCGCGATCTTCCCTGGTCGATTTATCACGCCACTGTGGTCGTCGAACTGCACCGAGTACGCTGCCCGGACTGTGGGGTCAAGGCGGAAAAGGTACCGCTGTTGCCGAGCAAAGCGCCCTTCAGTGAGCGCTTCGAAGATGCCGTGGGCCAGGCCTGTGAGAGCGCCGCGGCCAGCCGTGTGGGCAGGCAGTTTGGCCTGCCGGCGAGCACGGTGCGGGCTATCGATCAGCGGTATTTGCAACGCTGGTCTGAGGCGCGGCGCAAGCCGGCCCTGCGGCAGATGGGCGTGGACGAGATCTTTCTGGGCAAGAAGCAGAAGTTCATCACCGTGGTGAGCAATCTGGAGACCAGCGAGCCGCTCTGGTTCGGCGCCGAGCGCAAGAAGGAGACACTCGATGAGTTCTTTCAGAAGCATCTGAGCCCCTTTCAACGCGGCGCCGTGCGGGCCGCCTGCGTCGACATGTGGGAACCGTTCAAGCAGAGCATCACGCAGTGGCTGCCCAACTGCCGCATCATCTATGACAAATTCCACATCATGAAGCACGCCAATGCGGCGGTCGACGAGATCCGCAGAGCCGAGTTCTTCCGTAAAGGCGGACCGGCGCGGGAACTGGTCAAGGGCAAACGTTGGCTGCTGCTGACGCGCTGGCTGCATCTGACCGCGCATAAGAAGCAGCAACTCAACGAGCTGTTTGCCCTGAACCGCAGAGTCATGAAGGCCTACCTGCTGAAAGAGAGTCTGGACAGGCTCTGGACCTATCGCTATGAAGGCGCGATGTTGCGCTACTTGAACAGCTGGATCGATCAACTGCGCTGGCAGAGGCTCAAGCCCATGGAGAAACTGGCCGACATGCTCCTTCGCCATCTGGAGGGAATCCTGAACTACTGCCGGACCAAGGTTCCCTTGGGAGTGGTCGAGGCGGTCAACGGCAACATCAAAGCGCTGCTACGGCGAGGACGCGGCTACCGCAACCTCACCTACCTGCTCCTGAAAGCGCAACGCCTGGCCGCCACAAGAACCCAACTGGTCGCTTTTCAGAAAGCCGCGTAAAACGATGACTTTTACAGTTTCTCGTCAAGAGCCCGATTTTCATTGGAGGCTAATCGTACAACCCATCCACATTTTTGGAGGAGAGACGTCATGTCCTATTTACGTACTCGAAGTGCGTTTACTGCAATGTCACTGCTGTTTGCCGTGTTGATCACGCTCACGGCCACTGGCTTTTCCCAGACTTTCCGCGGCGGAATCACCGGCGCTGTTACGGATTCATCTGGCGCTGCCGTTGCCGGCGCACAGGTAATCGCAGTCGAAACCGCCACCAACACCTCGTATCAGTCGGTAAGTTCCAGCGCCGGCGAATTTGTCTTCGCAAATGTGCCGCTGGGAAGCTACACCATTACCGTGACGGCTTCCGGCTTCAAGACCATCAAGATTGAGAAAATTCCGGTCACCGCTGGATCAACCTATACGCTTCCTGTGCGCTTGTCCGTTACCTCCGCGACGGAAGTCGTTGAGGTATCAGCCAATGCTCTGGCAGTCGATCAGGATACCGATACCCAGTCGACAGTATTATCCGAGGAAGAGTTGAAGGATCTGCCGAGCAACGGACGCGATTATACGCAGTTGATCGGACAAGCGACCGGCTTTGGCGGCCTGACCACCGGCGGCGGCGGATACCTGTTCAGCATCAATGGCACCCGCTCCAACAGCGTGAACTATCAGATCGAGGGAACTGACAACAACGACTTGTGGTGGAATATCCCGGCCGTGAATCAGACGGGCGTCAACGGCATTGCTGGCGTGTTGCTGCCTGTGGATGCCATTGAGAACTACTCCTTTGTCTCCTCTGGCTCCACGGAACTGGGACGCAATCCGGGCGGCACCACGAACCTGACGATCCGTAGTGGAAGCAACCAGTTGCATGGATCGGCTTACTACTTCAACCATAACGAGGCATTTCAGGCGCGCAATCCTTTTGCCGATAACACGCCGGAGACACGCAACCAGCATGTCGGCTTTTCACTGGGCGGAGCCATTAAAAAGGACAAGTCGTTCTTCTTCCTCTCAGCGGAAAAGCAATGGTTCCTTCTGGGTGCAGCCGCCGCGACGGGGGTGGAGCCTTCGACCGCCTACCAGACCGAGGCACTTGCGCTCTTGAGCAAGAATAACGTGGCACCCGATCCGGTTTCAGCAAAACTGCTCTCCACCTTGTGGCCTGCGGATGCGCTTACCGGTGCGGCCTCTGCATCCGGCAACTATCACTCGTCCGGCAATGTGACTGGATACAGCTATAACAGCATCATCAAGCTGGATGAGAACCTTTCGAGCAAGGATCATTTGTCTGTCAATTGGTTTGCAGGCAATGGCACACAGACTGCGCCGACCGGCTCAGCGCTCCCCTGGTACTTTGAAAACGCGCCCATCCACGTACAGAATTACTCGGTGGTTTATAATCGTGTCGTCTCACCCTCCATCGCCAATCAGTTGGCGGCCGGCGTCAGCTATTTCCACCAGGTCTTTGGGGACGTCAATACCAACTTTGATCCCAATGCGCTGGGTCTGGATACTGGCTCCACGGTCGCAGGTGCGCCCTACATCAAAATCGGTCCTACATCGGGTTCCAGCGGCGGCCTCTTCTCCAGCGGCGGCAGCGGCTTTGATCCGATCGGCGTCACCAATCCATCGGGACGCACGGACGGCACCGGTCATCTGAACGACGACCTGAACTGGACGGTCGGTGCACACCAGTTGCACTTTGGCGGCGAGTACCGCCGCGAGGAGGTTTACGACTTCTATCGCAGCAATTCGCGTGGCAGCTTCTTCTTTGATGGTTCGCAGGGTCCGTGGAGCACGGATACGAGCATTACCGACGCCAATGTTGCCTACCTCGCCGACTTCCTTGCCGGCCGGCCCGACACGACCTACTCGAATATCACTTGGGGAGACCCGACGCGAACGGTCAAGATCAACACCTTCGCCCTGTATGCACAGGATTCCTGGAAGGTGCGCAAAAGGCTGAGCGTGGACTACGGCATTCGCTACGACTATGAGGGAGTGCCTTACACCGGCAAACAAGACCTTTCGATCTTCGATCCCTCGCTGACGACCGGTCTGGCGGTCGTGGGCAAGGACGTCAATAAGCTCTACAACAACTTTGTTGGCGCCTTCAGTCCCCGCGTGGGCTTTGCCTACCGGCTCGACAAGTCTGGCCAGACGGTTCTACACGGCGGTTATGGTCTCTACTACGATTCAATCTTCCTGCGCGAACTGCTGTATAACACATGGCTGAACAATGGCGGCAAATTTGGCCCGCAATTTAATCCCGCAGGCTCGAACCAGGTTGCCGCTGCTTCGGCCATCGGTGGAACCATCACGGCCAACTCGCCGGTTTTCAATAGCTATCAGCAGGCTCTGGCTGGACAGGGTACGGTATCGATCTCCACGATTGACAGCAACTTCCGTCCCTCCTACACGCAGACCTACAACCTGAACGTGCAGCATAGTTTCGCGCCAAACATTCTGGCGCAGATCGGCTATGTGGGAACCAAGGGAACACACCTGACGGGCATCTACGACATCAACCAAGCTGAAACGTCGACGCAGCGGGCAATCGACGGCAAGACTCTGCAGCAGTCGCGCCCCTATTACAGCCAGTTCAACAACTTCGGGGTCATCAATGAGCTGCGCAGCAACCTCAGTTCGAATTACAACTCGCTGCAAGCCACGCTGAATCTGGTCCACTACCACGGGTTGACTTCGCAGCTCGGCTACACATGGTCCCATGCCCTGGACTACGAGACTGGCCTGTTACCCTATCTGCCGCAGGATTCAAAAAATGAGCGCGCCGAGTATGGCAACTCCGATTATGACGTGCGCCACGGCCTCTCCGGCTTCCTGAGCTATACCCTGCCCGGTTTGGACGAGTACAAGCGACTTACCAAGGGCTGGGAGATCAACACCGGCTTCAACTTCCACGGCGGCGTTCCTTTCACGGTAGCCTCCAGCAGCAATCCCAGCGGCAACGGCGAAGGTAGCGACCGCGCGCAGTTGCAGGTTGCCAATCCATTTGCGGGAGTCAGCCACGCAATCGTTACCGATAGCCACGGCAATAAGTACGTCCAATGGTTCAGTTCCACTGCCTTCAAAGACGCCGCCAACGGAACCTATGCGACCACTCGCCGCAATCAGTTCTCCAACCCCGGCTATTACAACTTCGATCTGGCGGTGCAGAAGACTACTCCGATCACCCAGGTGGTCAATCTCCAGCTTCGCGCAGAGATATTCAACGCATTCAACCACAACAACCTCTCTCCGCTCGGAATTTTGTCTGATGCCTCAGAGGGAGGAACCATCGGCTCGACGGTTGGCGTGGCTATCGGCAACCCCGGCATCGGACCGGGCGAGCCGGTCAATGCGCAATTTGCTGTGAAGATCACCTTCTGAGTTTTACAGCCTAAACCTTGACTTCATGCGGATGGCCTTGCTGTCGAAAAAGGCCATCCTGCTGAAGTCAGGCCACATCGTGAGGCACCGCATCTATCGGCGCTGCGTCATTCTGTGGCAAGCTGATAGTGACAGCGCATCAGCGCATGAAGGGATTTCGAGTGCGAGTCAGTCATAAAGCGGCGCAGTTTACCGAGTCGGTCATTCGCGAGATGACGCGACAGGCCATTCAGCACAACGCAGTGAATCTGGCCCAGGGATTTCCGGATTTCTCCGCGCCGGAAGCCATCAAGCTTGCCGCGCAGCAAGCTGTCGGCGCTGACATCAATCAATACGCCATTACTTGGGGCGCGCAGAACTTTCGCCGCGCCATTGCGGCAAAGTTTGCCGCGTGGCAGAAGATTGAAATTGATCCGGAGCGCGAAATCACAGTCTGCTGCGGCTCAACCGAAGCCATGATCGCGACCCTGCTAGCGCTGGTCGATCCCGGCGATGAGGTCGTTGTCTTCGAGCCGTTCTATGAAAACTACGGACCCGACGCCATCCTCTCCGGCGCCACACCGCGCTATGTAACGCTTCACCCACCAGTGGATGAAGACGGCGAGTGGAGTTTTTACCCAGCCGCTTTGCGCGCGGCGTTCAACAACAAGACGCGCGCTATCATTCTCAACACGCCCCACAATCCCACCGGCAAGGTCTTCACGCGGGACGAACTGGAATTGATTCGCGACCTCTGCGTCGAGTTCGATGTTCTGGCCATCACCGACGAGATCTATGAGCACATACTTTACGATGGCGCTGAACACATCTCTATTGCCACCATCGAAGGAATGCGCGAGCGCACAGTGACCATCAACAGCCTGTCGAAGAGTTATAGCGTCACCGGTTGGCGAGTGGGCTGGGCCATCGCCCCACCTGCGCTGACCGCTGCCATCCGCAAGGTGCATGACTTTCTCACCGTGGGTGCTGCGGCTCCCTTGCAGGCTGCCGGCGCGGCTGCGCTGGAGTTGCCCAACAGCTACTATGTGGAACTGGCTGCGAAGTATAACGAGCGCCGCGATCTGCTGCTCGGCGCATTGCGTACATCAGGATTCAAGGCCTTCAAGCCCAGCGGCGCTTACTACATCATGACCGACATCTCCGAATTCACGTTTGAAGACGACCGTGCATTCGCCACTCGTCTGGTGAAAGAGATCGGCATTGCGACGGTTCCTGGGTCGAGCTTCTATAGTCTTCCCGGCGGCGGCGCGCACCAGATTCGCTTTGCCTTCTGCAAGCAACAGCAGACGCTTGATCGCGCAATAGACAATCTCCAGAAACTCCATTCAGGACAAAGCCGATGAGTACAAAAGAGCGGGATTCTATTCTGCAAGGAATCCACGTTGTGGACGGTGGCATGGCCACGGAACTTGAGTATCTTGGGGCCAAGATCGATGGACCGCTTTGGTCGGCACACGTTTTGGAGGACGCGCCGGAGAAAATCATTGCCGTGCATCGTGCTTACATCGAGGCCGGAGCGCAATGCATTCTGACCTCCAGCTATCAGGTATCGCGAATGGGCTACGCGGAGTATGGTTTGGCCGCTGAGCGAGCCGATGCAGCGCTGCTTCGCTCGATCGAATTGGCGCGCGCGGCTTGCGCGGAATTTCCAGAGCGCCGAGTAGTGGTGGCCGCATCGCTGGGACCGTATGGCGCTGCGCTGCACAATGGATCGGAGTATCACGGGAACTACGGTTGCAGTTTTGCCGATATGGTTAACTTCCATCGCGAGCGCATTCGCGTTCTTGCGGAGGCAAGCGCAGGGAGGAGCGTTCCCGATTTACTTGCATTCGAAACGCTGCCCTCGCTCGATGAGGCGTTGGCCATCGGCGAGGCGCTGACGCCGTGGCCTGAGTTGGCGGCATGGTTCTGTTTTACCTGCAAGGATGACCGGCATGTTGCGCATGGCGAGTTGCTCGGCGAGTGCGCCGCAGAGGTTGCGCGCTTTCCGCAGACGGTGGCCATTGGATTGAATTGCACGCATCCAGCGCTCATACCAAGCCTGATCGGCGAATTGCGCCGCGCATCCAATCAACTGGTCGTGGTGTATCCGAACTCCGGCGAAGAGTGGGACGCCGTGGGCCGTTGCTGGACAGGCAAAGGTGATCCGGTCAGCTATGGAGCCAAAGCTGCCGAGTGGTTTGATGCCGGCGCGCAGATCGTAGGAGGCTGCTGCCGGACGCGCCCCGCGCACATCCGGCAAGTGGTGGAAGCGGCGGAACGGCAATGCGAATTGAATGCTTGACACACGGTCAATCCGGCTTTAATCTACGAAGAACTGATTGGGTTGAAATGCTGGCATTCAGCGCTTCAAATTCAACGGAACTACTTGGAGTGATTATGTTTTTTGCATCTCGAATGTCGATGGCCATGCGCAACCCAGGCGGTTGCAGGCCAGATTCGAGACTCTGAGTTCACTCACTCAATCTCCTAACTGGCGGCCGCCTGGGACACCCTGGGCGGCCTAATTGTTTTTGGACATTCTTTCACAAGATGCAAAGGAGATTGCGTTGAACACTCAAGACCTGCATGACTCGACAGTTGCAATTCACGGCGGACGATCACTGGATTCTCACGCCAGTTCCATTCTCTTCCCGCTTTATCAGACCAGCACATTCGTCCACGATGCCGTTGGCGTTGACAAAGGATTCAGCTACTCACGTGTCTCGAATCCAACCGTCGATGCATTGGAAAAGGCCATCGGCGCGCTGGAGGGAACGCCCCCGGCCGTCTGCTTTCGCACGGGCATGGCCGCCATCACAACGCTCTTTTTGTCTGTGCTGAAATCGGGCGATCACGTTGTCCTCTCCGACGTTGTTTACGGCGGAACGATGCGCCTGTTCCGCGAGGTTTTTGATCATCTTGGAATTTCCGCGACGTTTGTGGATAGTTCCGATGCGAACAACGTGGAAGCCGCCATCACGCCCGCGACGCGCATGATCTTCATCGAGACGCCTGGCAATCCAACACTGAAGCTGACGGACATTAAAGCCGTTGCGCTGATCGCAAAGCGGCATTCGATTTTGCTTGCAGTTGACAACACTTTCCTGACTCCGATTCTTCAGAAGCCGCTCGAACTCGGCGCAGATATTTCCGTGCTCTCGACGACCAAGTACATTGATGGCCACAACGCTACCGTAGGTGGATCGCTGGCCACGCGCGACGAGAATCTACTGGAGCGTCTGCGCCTGATCCGTAAAACTATTGGCACGACACAAGCGCCATTCGAGGCATGGCTGACACTGCAAGGGATGAAGACTCTGCCGGTGCGTCTCCGACTGCACTGCGAGGGAGCAGCGCGCATCGCAAGCTGGCTTGAGGCTCACCCGTCGGTCGAGCGCGTTTACTATCCGGGATTGGATTCGTTCCCGCAGAAGGCCTTGGCCGAGAATCAGCAACGCGCTTTCGGTGCCATGATTGCCTTCGAACTGAAGGCCGGAAATGAAGCGGCCATCCGGGCATTGAGCAGTGTCAAGCTCTGTTCGCGTGCGGAAAGCCTGGGCGGGCTGGAGACGCTGATCACGCATCCCTCTTCAACGACGCACGCGGATCTTGATCCAGAATTGCGGCGCGGACTGGGTATTTCCGATGGTCTCATCCGGCTTTCTGTCGGGCTGGAGGCCGCGGAAGACATTATCGCCGACCTTGAACAGGCGCTTGCCGACGCGCATTGAGCCACTCAACAATCAGAAAATGGGGTGGTTGAAAGAAATGGGGCTTGCCAGATGGATGGGGCTATGGTACATTTCAACCATGAGCTTGATTAGCCCCATGACCGCTACGATGTGTTGTTGTACAGCGATGTGCTGTACGCAATTGCATTCTGGCGCGAGGAAATGGTTGAGCTAAAGAGAGTTACAAGCTGCCGCCTCCATGAGATCCACCGCCAGAGTTCGAACTGGCAGGTGGATTTTTTATTTGGACTTGAGGCGAATGCAGCAGTCAGGGCGTCCGCCGAAACCGATTCAAGGTGAGGAAATCATGGGCGTTGCTGAGATTCGCGTTGAAGAACTGAAACAGCGGCTGGATGCGGGCGAAAATCTATTTCTGCTCGACGTGCGCGATGAATACGAATATGAAATCTCCAATATCGGCGGGCAACTGATTCCGCTTCCCGAACTGGCCAAGCGAGTGAATGAACTCGACGCGAGCTTGAATATCGTGACGGTTTGCAAGATGGGGCCGCGCGGCGTGAAGGCGGCGCAGGTATTGCATAAAGCTGGTTTCTCCCACGTCTGGAACCTGACCGGCGGCATTCATGCCTGGTCGGATCGCGTGGATAGAAGCGTTCAGAAGTACTAGAGATTATTTTTCAAGCGCCGGTGGCGAAGCGGTCAACGCGCAGGTCTGCAAAACCTGTATTCGCGGGTTCAATTCCCGCCCGGCGCTCCAAGGTTTTCTATTGGACTTTTCGATGATCCAATTGATGCTCAATCTCGCTCATCAGTCACCGTATGCCGCCCGGCATATGATGTGTTGCTCTTGTCGCCACTAGTAGCAGTACCTCTTTCTGACTGAGAATTATTTTTCATTCCGCCTACCAAGATAACTGTATGTGTCTCCCGCATGAGAGGGAACGCACGCTGTCTCTTGATCTCCTGTCGGAGCGGATTCCATCGCTTTGACCAATTCAACCTGATTGCCAACAAGGAGGAAATACCGATGCGCATTTTTTCAAATTTCACATCTTCGACCATCCTCAATGGCGGGTTTGCAGTGCTGTTGCTGCTTCTCTCGCTTTCATTTGCAACCGCCGCGCAGGCGCAGAGCCTGGGCTATGAAGGTCCGACGGGCATTTTTGTAACGCCGTTGGCCGCAACCGCCGCCTCTCCGGCCAATGGCGCCGGGCATCCGGTCATTGCCTATCACGTCCTCGCCGGAGGGCCAGTGATCGGCACCTGGAACACGGTCTCTATCACCGAAGGCTTTGCCAAGCGCTTCGAGGTTGGCTATACGCGAGAAGATCATGCGGCAGGCAATACGGCAGGGCTGAGCCCGTTGTGGACCGATGGGCTGAATATCTTCCACGGCAAAGCCAATCTGGTGCCCGAAAACGCCGGTAAAACCAAGTGGGTTCCTGCCATCTCCGTGGGCGGCATCGTGCGGACCAATGACAGCAACGTATTCGACGGGGCCAACGGACAATCCAAGACCAACGGCGACATTTATGTTGTGGCGACCAAGGTCGTCACGCAAATTGAAAAGAAGGTTCCCATTCTGCTCAACGCTGGCGTGCGCGGCACCAATTCGTCGCTGTGGGGTTTGGGCGGCAACGCTCCAGATTTTTCCGCGCAGGCTTTTGGCGCTGTCGCATTTGTCTTCACTGGCCCTGGCAAGAGCGCGATCATCCTGGCCTCCGAGGCCGCGCAGCAGCCGCAGACGATCAAAACAACTTCAGCTTCCGGTGTCAGTAGCGGAGTCTTCGACATTCCTACTTCAATTGATTACGCCGTGCGTGTCGTTCCTTCGCCCAAACACAAGCTCAACATCGACTTCGGGATATTGCAGGCAGCGGGCAGAATCGCTCCTGGAGCAGACCTGAAGGCCCGTGCCCGTGCAGCGTTTGGAATCTCGTACGGGTTTTAATCTCATTTCAGCAGACAGTGGTCAGTCTAGTGTATTTTCAGTTTCCCGATGCGGGAATCGCTGGCTGACTATTGTCCGCTGCATTGATCAATCCAGTACATTCCCGGATTCCCTTTGCCAAGCGAAGCCGCATCCACTAGAATCTGCTTGTATTTGATACAGAAGGAGGCAACCCGTGCCAGAAGAAGTTAGCCGCGTTTCGTTGCGCGAAGAAGCTGCATTTCAACTTGCAAATGTAACCAAGACCGCTCCTCAGTTTGGAGCCATCACGCCGCGCTGGCTGGTCCGCTTCCTGGATTGGAAGCCGCTGGAGGCGGGCACCTTCCGCGTGAACAAAGTGAACGAGAGCAAGGTGATCGAGTCTCTCTGCGCACATGAAGACGAGTCGCCGCTGCCGACCACATTCGTTGATTATCAGGATGCTCCGCGCGAATATCGCCTGGGCAGCATCAATGCTGTACTCAATGTGCATACCCGCGTCTCCGACCTGCTCAGCAATCCCTACGATCAGGTGCGCGAGCAACTGCGCATTCTTATCGAGAGCGTGAAGGAAAAGCAGGAGAGCGAACTCGTCAACAATGCCGACTACGGCCTGCTGAACAATGTTCCCGACGCGCAGAAGATCAAGACGCGCAAAGGCGTGCCGACGCCGGACGATCTGGATGAGCTGCTGGTGAAGGTGTGGAAGGAGCCATCCTTCTTCCTTGCGCCTCCGCGCGCCATTGCCGCCTTTGGGCGCGAATGCACGCGCCGCGGCGTGCCTCCTCCGACGGTCACTTTGTTTGGCACGCCCTTTCTCACCTGGCGCGGCGTTCCGCTGATTCCCTCGGACAAGATCGCCATTCGCGGCAAGGATCTGACGACGAAGATTCTGCTGGTGCGCGTGGGCGAGAAGAAGCAAGGCGTCGTGGGTCTCTTCCAGCCCGGATTGCCCGGTGAGCAGAGTCCAGGATTGTCGGTGCGCTTCATGGGCATCGATCAGCGCTCGCTGGCCTCGTATCTTGTCTCGCTGTACTGCTCGGCAGCCGTGCTGACCGACGATGCAATTGCCCTGCTCGAAGATGTGAACGTGGGTCAATACCATGAGTACAAGTAGCCAGACTCTGCCTTCGACCATGCCTCCGGAGATTGCAAGCTGGCCTGCGGGTTTGCCGGGGAGCGAAATTCTCGCTCCCGGCCTTCCTTCTCCGGCAGAGTTGGCGCGGTTGGCCAACGCGATCTTTAACGCACTGCCGGAGGAAGCACAATCTCCTGCAGCAACTGCCGCAGCTGCTGTGTTGCCGTCCAACTCGGCACAGGCCGGCAATCCCTATGCGGTCGTGCCCAGCCCCACTGCGCCTGCCATTCCCGGCGCGACGGGAATTCTGGTCGATGCCCAGCGGGATCTGCAGCCCGTCGGCTTTGTCTCTGTGCCTGATCGCAACATCGCGCCCGATCTTCGTTCGACGAGTGCTGCGCCGGAACTGCCTGCCCGGCCTGTTGTTCCCGGGGGCAGTGTCAATCCCGCCGCTACTTCGTCGTTTGGATTTTTGCAGGATACGCGTCCGATTTTCGCTCAACCGGAAGCGCAACCGGCTGTTGCGGATGCTCCAGAAACTTCTGTGCCGAGCGACAATGGCTATGCGGCGATTCCCACATCGCTGCTTCTCGATCTTTCTCTCGCGCAACCTCCTGCTCCGGCAATTCCCGGTGCTTTGAGTGTGGGTGATTCTTCTGCGATTCCTGCTTTCTCGTTTCTTGAGGACGCGCGTCCCATCTTTTCGACTCCGCCGTCTATTCCCGGCCCTGTTCCCGCTTCGCCGCAAACGGTTGGAGCGCAGGGCACTGCTCCGCGCGACTTGAATTCGCCGCAACTTCCTGGAACTGTCGCTCATGCGCCAGACTACAAAGCGCCTGCCTCTTACGATCCGCAAAGCAAGCCTCGCTCCATCGAGTCGTTCAGCGGCGTGCCCGTGGTCGTTCCGGCTGAAGGGCAATCGGAAGTTCCCAGCGGCCTCGGTCTTTCGTCGTATTCCTTCGACGTGGAAACCGTTCGCCGCGATTTCCCGATTCTCAACGAGCGTGTCAACGGCCGTCCGCTGATCTGGCTTGACAATGGAGCCACAACACAGAAACCGCAGTCGGTCATTGATCGACTGACCTACTTCTACGAGCACGAAAACTCCAATGTGCATCGCGCCGCGCATGAGCTGGCCGCGCGCTCGACCGATGCGTACGAATCCGCGCGCGAGAAGACGCGCCGCTTCTTGAATGCCGGCGCCACGCGCGAGATTGTCTTTGTGCGCGGAGCTACCGAAGCGATCAACTTGGTCGCGCAGAGCTGGGGTCGGCAGAACATTCAGAAGGACGACGAGATTGTCGTCACCTGGATGGAGCATCACGCCAACATCGTTCCCTGGCAGATGCTGTGCGCGGAAAAAGGCGCGCGGCTGCGCGTTGCGCCGGTCGATGACTCCGGGCAAGTGCTGCTTGATGAGTATGAGAAGCTGCTGGGTCCGAAGACGCGTCTGGTTTCGATCACGCACGTCTCCAATGCGTTGGGCACGATCTTGCCGGTGCAGGAGATGACCGAGGCCGCTCACCGTCACGGCGCGCGTGTGCTGGTCGATGGGGCGCAGGCGGTCTCGCACATGCGCGTCGATGTGCAATCGATCGGCTGCGACTTCTATGTCTTCAGCGGCCACAAGGTCTTTGCGCCGACCGGCATTGGCGTTGTGTATGGCAGATCCGAAGTGCTGGATCAGATGCCCCCGTGGCAGGGCGGCGGCAACATGATCCAGGACGTGACCTTCGAGAAGACGCTTTACCAGCCGCCTCCGCAGCGTTTTGAAGCCGGCACGGGCAACATCGCCGATGCTGTCGGACTCGGCGCGGCGATTGATTATCTGGATCGCGTCGGCATCGCCAACGTCTCGCGCCACGAGCATATGCTCTTAACGTATGCGACTGCCGCGCTGCTGAAGATTCCCGGCCTGCGCATCATCGGCACAGCGAAAGAGAAAGCCAGCGTGATTTCTTTTGTGATGGATGGCTTGCGCACGGAAGAGATCGGCGATTACCTCAACCGCAAAGGCATCGCGGTGCGCGGTGGCCATCACTGCGCACAGCCGATCCTGCGCCGCTTCGGTTTGGAGAGCACGGTGCGCGCGACGTTCGCTCTTTACAATACCTGCGAAGAAGTGGACGCGCTGGTTGCTGCGTTATGGGATCTTCGCCAGGGACGCAGCGCCGGACTCGCTTAACCGCTAGTACAACCACAACGATAAAGGCCAGACTCCGCAAAGAGTCTGGCTTTTCTACTTGTGCGAACCTGCGACGATTCAATACTTCGGATCTCAGATGTCACATAGGGACCGTGCTTTTGCTGGACCATGGAGACGAAATATAGATGGCGGAGGCGTCTTTCATTCGCCGGGATTCAACACCGTAAATCCGCCCGAGTGGCTGATATATATCCGATGAAAGATTGATGCCGGCAGCAGGCCTACCGCATCGAATGCAACCCCACGACGGGATTTCACCACATCCAGATCGTTGACTGTTGTCGTGCACACTTTTATCGCGGTGTGAGAGTGGATCGCGGTTCCATTCGGTCCGCTGCTAAATGCCATGGAACCAGCCCAAGGCTGGGATGAGACAGAGCCAGATCGTGCAGGGAACAATTCCGGCATCTTTGCGCCTGTATCCAACTGCAATTGCGCCTTGCCGTTGCTTACATCCATGAACTCTGCATCCAGCAACAAGCGGTTGGTGGTCAGCGCGCCATGATAGCTGCCGATCGTCTCGAATCGACATCGATCCCCAGCGGGAACATCTCCGCCAAAACGCAGCGTGCGCTCCTTGTAGTCGATGAGAAAGTCGAAGTTCGAAAGAAAATCCTCTCCTAGCACTCCGCGAATGCCAGGAGCTTTGAGCTTCACCTGGTCCAGCCGATCGATCACGGCTCCAAGTTCTGAGATTTCGGAACGGCCTACCCGCACGGCATTCAGACGCACCAATTGATCCTGTCTCACGTCTGAAACCGTAGTCAGAGAGGCCTTGCCAATGACTGGAAGCTGCAACCGCCGCGCAAGAGCGGGATCGATCACAGTATGCGTAGCGCCTGTATCTAGAAGAAAATTAAAAGGGCCTGCATCATTGAGCATGGCCTGAACGATAATCAGGTAACCGTCGCGTAATTTGAACTTTATGATATTACTGGATTGCTTTCCTTGCGCCGCCAAGTCCGCAGGCATCGCAAACAGGAGCAAGAGGGAAATCAGCCAAGCAGGCCGACATCGGTCTGGCCAGCAACATCGAACGGGCAGGAGACGGGCCGTCTGCATGATCCCCTTCTCATCGGCAACGCGCTCTAATCCTTGAGCGTTCACCACCCAAAGAATGTACTCCATGTCATGGAATATTGTCTACAGATGGAAATGTAGCTGCCATTCTGTATTGCGTTCTGTGTTTCTGATCACGCCATTTGCTCCAGAATGCCGTTGAGGCACTGCATTTCATTCTTCAAAATATGTTGCGCCCGCCCGGCAGATCAAGATGCCGGACGGGCGCGGTTTGTTGTTCATTCGATAAGCGTCACTTGACTACTTCGATCTTGTCGATCAGAGACACCCGAAGCACACGATTGGTACACGTAATCGGCATGTGACCAAAACTACCGGTTCTCAGCGGCCTTGGTTACATCTTTCAAGGCATCGGCAAATGACTTGCCGTCTTTGGTGTGGTGAATACGGCCATTGAACACATCGTCAAACGTGATGTAGGGATACAGATGATGGGATTTGGCCTGCTCTTCGAACTCAGCCTTCAACGCTTCCAGCTTCTCTGGATATTTTTTGGCCAGATCGATGCGCTCGGTGGGGTCGTCATTCAGGTTGTAAAGTTCCCAGGCACTTTCATCCAGTGGCTGTGTGCTTGGCCCAAGACCATTGAGAAAGCTGTTCGGGTAGGCCAATTCAGCCTTCCACCCATTGTCGTAAATCGACCGCGCGCCGAAGATGTAGTAATACTGCAGCGTGTGGCGGGTGGCCGCCTTGGCATCGTCGATCGAGTAAGCCAAGGAAGTTCCCTCAATGGGCTGCTGCTTGATGCCCCTGATCTGCTCGGGAGCCTTGATGCCCACCAGATCGAGAGTGGTAGGAAGAAGATCGATGACGTGGCTGTACTGGGTGCGAATGCCGCCCTTGTCCTTGATTCCTTTCGGCCAATAGGCGATAAGCGGATTGTGCGTGCCGCCTTCGCTGTTCGCATCTGCTTTCCAGTACTTGAACGGAGTGTCGGCCGCTTGCGCCCAGCCCAGCGGATAATTTCCCCAACTGGCGGCGGGCGTGCCGATCTCGTCAATCTTTTTCAGGTTGTATTGGATATGTTCTTGCGCCGACACAGGCTTTCCAAACAAAGGGAGATCGATCTCCCCGTTCAGCGTGCCTTCTTTGCTGGCGCCGTTGTCGCCGATGGAGATGAAGATCAGCGTGTTGTCGAGCTGTCCAGTCTCCTTCAGGTGATTGACCAGGCGGCCAACTTCAAAGTCAGTGTAAGTCAAGTAGCCTGCGTACACTTCCATGAAGCGAGCGTAAAGCTTTTGCTCGTCCGGCGTCAGCTTGTCCCAGGCCTCGATGTTCGGATTGCGATCAGGAAGGATCGCATTGGCAGGGATCACGCCGAGTTTCTTCTGCCGCTCAAATACTTCCTCGCGATACGCATCCCAGCCCTTGTCGAATTTGCCCTTGTATTGATCGCTCCAGTATTTGTCTACTTGGTGCGGAGCATGAGTGGCGCCGGGAGCGTAATAGAGGAAGAACGGCTTGTCCGGCGCGGCTTTCTTCTGACGATCAATATAGCTGATCGCCTTATCGGTGATTTGATCGCTGAGGTGGCGGCCATCGGTGCGGACGTGCGCCTGATCTTCCACCAGGTCCGGCTTGTATTGATCGGTTTGCGAGCCGAGAAAACCGAAGAAGTGATCGAATCCTTTTCCGGTCGGCCAGCGATCAAATGGGCCTGCGTCGGTGGCATCTTCGTCTGGCGTCACGCCATATTTCCCAACCGCAAAAGTGTTGTAGCCGTTGTCGCGCAGAATCTCGGCAATGGTGCCGGCCGTGGAAGGTACGCGGCCATCCCAGCCGGGAAATCCGGCAGACATGATCGTGTGTGAAAATCCAGACTCATGCACAGATGCGCTGTTACGGCCCGTCAGCAGAGCTGCGCGGGTTGGGGCGCAGACCGCGGTAGTATGAAAGTTTGTATAGCGTAGGCCATTGTTGGCCAGGGTGTCAAAGGTGGGCGTGTTGATCAGCCCACCGAATGTGCCAGCCGCGCCGTAGCCGACATCGTCGATCAGAATCCAGACCACGTTTGGCGCGCCGGCAGGTGCTTTCACCGGTTCCGGCCACCACTCTTTCGACTCAGCGAGAGTTCTGCCAACGACTCCCTGATAGGGCTGAGCCGATTGCGCATGTAGCGGAAGACTGGCCCCCGCCGCAAGGATGAGCGTTGAGGTCAACGCATTCAATACGCATTTCTCGTTCATAAATCTCCTGTTGGTCAAAGTCGTTCAAGGATGACTTTGGTGGTTTGTTGCCTAACGAATTCGGCAGCCAGTCCACAGTTAGAAGCGAACTGGCTGCGATCAAAAACATCCTGCCAACACTACTTGCTGCTGCTGCTCTGCGCGGCTTGTTCTTTTTGCCGGTCAAGATACCACTGGGGCAAGTAGGTGTGGTGAGTGCTTTTGATGTCGTCGAAGGTGAGGTAAGGAGCGAGGTGATGCGACTTGGCCTGCTCTTCAAACTCAGCCTTCAGTTGCTCCAGCTTCTCCGGATACTTCTTGGCCAGATCAATGCGCTCGGTTGGATCGTCGTTCAGGTTGTACAACTCCCACGTGCTTTCATCAAGGGGAGGATTCACGACTGTGTTCTTGGTGAGAATGTCGTTGGGATACGCCAGTTCAGCCTTCCATCCGTTGTCGTAGATCGAACGCGAACCGAAGATGTAGTAGTACTGCAGCGTGTGACGCGTGGGCGCCTTGGCATCGTCAATCGAGTAGGCCAGAGAGGTTCCTTCAATCGGCTGCTGCTTAATGCCGCGAATCTCTTCAGGAGCCTTTACGCCAACCAGATCCAGGGTGGTGGGAAGAAGATCGATCACATGGCTGTACTGAGTGCGAATGCCGCCCTTTTCCTTGATGCCCTTTGGCCAATAGACAATAAGCGGATTGTGCGTTCCGCCTTCGCTGTTGGCATCGGACTTCCAGTAGCGGAAGGGCGTATTGGCGGCCTGCGCCCAGCCCAGAGGATAGTTGCCATTCTTGGAATCAGGCGTACCGATCTTGTCGATGTTGGTCAGGTTATAGGCGACTCGATCCTCATCGGAAACCAGCTTGCCGCGGTAGGATTTGTCGATGACGCCCTCCTGCGATCCTTCCTTGCTGGCGCCGTTGTCGCCAATGGAGATGAGGATCAGCGTGTTGTCGAGCTGTCCAATCTCCTTCAGGTGATTGACCAGGCGGCCGACCTCAAAGTCCGTATAGGTCAGGTAACCTGCATAGACTTCAAAGAAGCGCGCATAGAGCTTCTTCTCGTCCGGCGTCAGCGCGTCCCAGGCCTTGACGGTATCGTTGCGTTCGGGAAGAATCGCATTGGCGGGAATCACGCCGAGTTTCTTCTGCCGCTCGAAGACTTCCTGACGAAAAGCATCCCAGCCCTTGTCGAACTTGCCCTTGTATTGATCGCTCCAATACTTATCCACTTGATGAGGAGCGTGCGTGGCGCCCGGCGCGTAGTAAAGGAAGAAGGGCTTGTCCGGCGCGGCCTTCTTCTGGCGGTCAATAAACGAGATAGCCTTGTCGGTGATCTGGTCGCTCAAGTGGCGACCATCGGGGGTTACGTGCGCTTGATCTTCCACCAAGTCCGGCTTGTATTGATCGGTCTGCGAACCGAGGAATCCGAAGAAGTGATCGAAGCCCTTGCCGGTTGGCCAGCGATCGAATGGGCCCGCGTCGGTTGCATCTTCGTCCGGCGTAATACCATATTTGCCCACCGCAAAAGTGTTGTATCCGTTCTCACGCAGTATCTCGGCGATGGTGCCGGCGGTGGCAGGCACGCGGCCATCCCAGCCGGGGAAACCGGCCGATGCGGTGATGTGCGAGAAGCCCGATTCATGCACGGACGCGCTATTGCGACCGGTCAGCAGCGCGGAGCGCGTGGGAGCGGAGATAGCGCATGTATGGAAGTTCGTATAGCGCAAACCATTGTTGGCCAGAGTGTCGAAGGTGGGTGTTTGGATCACCCCGCCGAAGGTGCTCGCAGCACCATAGCCCACATCATCGATCAGTATCCAAACTACGTTGGGAGCGCCGACTGGAGCTTTTACAGGCTCCGGCCACCATTCTTTTGACTCGGCAAGGGTTCTGCCAACGACGCCCTGGTACGGTTGTTGTGACGATTGCGCATGCAGCGGGAGAGTAGCCCCGGCCGCAAGTATCAGCGTTGATGTCAACGCATTCAATACGCTTTTCTCGTTCATAATTCTCCTGATGGTTAAAGGTATGCTGAGTTGATTCGGCGACCTGATGCCTGGCGAATTATGCAGTCGGTCCACGGCTTGCGTGAACTGACTGCAATTGGAACAAACCGAGTTGACAACGCTACTTGCTGTCCTTGCTCTGCGCCTTTTGCCGATCAATTTGCCACCGGTCAACATACTCCTTGGGCAGGTAGGTGTGGTGAAGGCGTCCCCCAAACAAATCATCCCAGGTGATGTAGGGATAGAGATGATGCGACTTGGCCTGCTCTTCGTATTCAGCCTTCAATTGCGCCAGCTTCTCAGGATTCTTTTTGGCCAGATCGATGCGTTCAGTCGGATCGTCGTTCAGGTTGTAGAGTTCCCAGGCATTTTCATCAAAGGGCCTATTGGTTGGCTTGCCGAAGTTGAAGTCATTCGGATAGGCCAGTTCGGCCTTCCATCCGTTGTCGTAGATCGAGCGGGAACCGAAGATGTAGTAGTACTGCAGAGTGTGACGGGTGGGCGCTTTGGCGTCGTCGATCGAGTAGGCCAAAGAGGTTCCTTCAATCGGCTGCTGCTTGATGCCGCGAATCTCTTCAGGAGCCTTCAGGCCAACCAGATCAAGCGTCGTCGGCAGAAGGTCAATCACATGGCCGTACTGGGTGCGAATGCCGCCCTTCTCCTTGATGCCCTTGGGCCAATAGACAATGAGCGGATTATGCGTGCCACCTTCGCTGTTCGCGTCCTGCTTCCAATACTTGAAAGGCGTATTGGCGGCCTGCGCCCAACCCAACGGATAATTGCCTCCCGCAGCCGACGGTGTGCCGATCCTGTCGATATTGGCCAGATTGTAGGCAATATTCTCCGCTTCATTGAAGGTTTTGCTCCAGGGATCGCGGTCAATATCTCCGTTCAACGTGCCTTCCTTGCTGGCGCCGTTGTCGCCGATGGAGATGAAGATCAGCGTGTTATCGAGCTGTCCAATTTCCTTCAGGTGATTCACCAGGCGGCCGATCTCGAAGTCCGTGTAAGTCAGATAGCCTGCATAGACTTCAAAGAAGCGCGCATAGAGCTTTTGCTCATCTGGCGTCAGCTTGTCCCAGGCCTTGATGTCGGGATTGCGATCGGGCAGCACCGCATTGGCTGGAATCACGCCGAGTTTCTTCTGGCGGTCAAAGACTTCCTGGCGATACGCATCCCAGCCCTTGTCGAACTTGCCCTTATACTGATCGCTCCAATATCTATCGACTTGATGCGGAGCATGCGTGGCGCCGGGCGCATAGTAAAGGAAGAAGGGTTTATCGGGTGCGGCTTTCTTCTGGCGGTCAATATAGAAGATTGCCTTGTCGGTGATCTGATCGCTCAGGTGACGACCATCGGGCTTCACGTGTGCTTGATCCTCTGTCAGGTCAGGCTTGTATTGATCGGTTGCAGAGCCAAGGAATCCGAAGAAGTGGTCAAAGCCCTTGCCGGTCGGCCAGCGATCAAATGGGCCGGCGTCGGTTCCCTCATCGTCCGGCGTGATGCCATACTTACCGACCGCAAATGTGTTGTAGCCGTTGTCGCGCAAGATTTCCGCAATGGTTCCGGCGGTGGACGGAATCCGGCCATCCCAGCCCGGAAAACCGGCGGAGACCGGAACGTCTGAGAACCCGGATTCATGCACCGATGCGCTGTTACGGCCAGTCAGCAGTGCAGAGCGGGTTGGAGCGCAGACCGCAGTCGTGTGAAAGTTCGTATAGCGCAATCCATTGTTGGCCAGCGAGTCGAAGGTGGGAGTCTGAATCAGCCCGCCGAATGTGCCGGCTGCGCCATATCCCACATCGTCGATCAGAATCCAGACCACGTTTGGCGCGCCAGCCGGCGCTTTCACCGGCTCCGGCCACCATTCTTTTGACTCGGCAAGTGTTCTGCCAACGACTCCCTGGTACGGCTGCGCGGTTTGAGCATGAAGCGGGAGACTCGCACCCGCCGCGAGGACCAGCGTTGATGTCAACGCATTCAATACGCTTTTCTCGTTCATAATTCTCCTGTCGGTTTCAGTCATGCAGAGATGACTCAGTAAAATGTCTTTGACCACGCCAACGATCTTCAGCCGCAAAACCTACGCGACTTGTAATGGCGAGGATGCCTGCGCGTAACGCGCATTTCCACAACTTTGCGCGATGAGTTTCTAGGCGAGAACGGTTCCGCGTTTTTTCAGCGGCGAGGCGTATACGACGCCTGTGCTTCTCCGCGCTCTGGCCCACTCCATCACCCGCGCCGGCGCTCGATTCTGCTTCAGCTCTTCCGCCATGAAGCGCATGTACGGATCGATGTGATGGAAGAAATGCTTGTAGCCCGCGCAGAGATAGTTCAGCCCGTACTCGCCGGATGCCGTCTGCATGAAGCGGTGCTTGGGACACTCGCCGTTGCAAGCGAAACGCACATCGCATTCGCGGCAATCGGAAGGAAGGCCATCCGACTTGTGATTGCCAAAGCGCGTTTGCTGCGGTGAGTTCACCAGACTCGACAATGACTTCTGCATGAGATTGCCCAGCTTGTTATCGGGATATACGAAGTGGTCGCAAGAATACACGTCGCCATTGTGCTCGACGGCCAATGCCGATCCGCACTTGGGAGAGAATACGCAAAGCGTTTGCGGTACGCCATACCACGACTCCAGCGCGACGTCGAAGGCCTGCACGTAGACGCGGCCCACATCCTGAACCATCCAATCGTCGAATACTTCTTGCAGAAAGCGCCCAAATTGCAGCGGCTCGACCGACCACTCAGAGACCACCGACTCCTGCCGCGAATACGGCTTGAGTAGCACCAATCCGTTCGCATCCGGCTGCTTGGCAACTTGCTCGACGATAGGAATAAATTGCAGATACTTGCTGCCGATCTCCTTGAGAAAGCGATAGACCTCAAGCGGACGATAGGAGTTCAGGCGATTGACTACGGTGAGCGTGTTGAACTCCACACCATGTTTTTTAAGAGTGCCAAGGCCGCGCATCACACGCGCATGCGTTGGCTTGCCGCCCTTGTCCACGCGAAACGCATCATGCACGTCTTCCGGCCCATCGACGGAAAGGCCCACGAGAAATTTGTTGCGCGCCAGAAACTCGCCCCACGCATCGTCGATCAATGTGCCGTTGGTCTGGAAGGCGTTGTCGATGATCTTTCCATTCGCATGCTGCTGCTGCAACGCGACGACGCGCTCGAAGAACGGAATCCCCAGCAGCGTCGGCTCGCCGCCCTGCCACGCAAAACTGACGTGCTGGTCGGGCTGCGACTGAATGTACTGGCTGATATAGTTTTCCAGCACATCGTCGGCCATGCGAAACTCGCGCCCGCTGCCTGCGTAGAGGTTTTCCTTCTCCAGGTAGTAGCAGTAGGTGCAATTGAGATTGCAAATTGCGCCATGCGGCTTGGCCATGATGTGAAACGGCTTCATCGGAATACAGCTCTCTTCCTGAATCGCAATGCGGGCGGGCGCCCAATTGAAAAACCCACGAGGCAGAGGCTCGTGGGCCGGGATTGCGAAGACTCAGGCGATGCGGATCAGCTAAGATCGCATGCGCACGGCATTCCCACGAGGCTGCTCGACTGTCAGTGAGGCGACAGGGCAACAACAGCGGAATGCGCGGCGATGAAGCATGATGTTCGATTCCTCTATCCAGGCAGTTCCTTGGTTATGCGAGGACCGATCCTGGAAGATCAGCTATTTCGATGATGCACGGGGATTTGAAAGCTGTCAAGCGAACGGATAAACTTTTAGGTCTTCTGAAAAATCGTCGGTCGCGCGCTTGACACGATTTCATCTTTGTGGCCCAATACAGAATATGCAGGAGCAGATCAACATCCAGGCAGCCATCGCGCCCGCCTCCGAGCCGACCCTCCGTCGCTCGTGTTGTTGACACCCGCTTTCTCTCTCCCAACCCAGCATTGATCAAGCACGCGGGCTGCGCAGTGAAGTTTACACTTTGCTGTGGCTAATGCTCGCCAGACAGCTTTGTCTGGGACAACGAATCTTGAAAAACAATTGACTTCTTCGCTTCGCATCATGTTGTCTGCGCGAATCGAAGCGAATTCATTCAGAACATTCACGAAAAGGAAAAGAAGATGAGCATTCAAATGCAAATTGCCTGCAAGGTAAGAAGTTGTTGTCGCTTCACGCAAATCCCGAAGTTGATGCGCCTTGCGTCGTGGGCAAGTGCATCGTTTTCGTTTGATGGCAGTGTGCGCAAAGCGCAATGCCAAGGCCCACGAGAAGATCGTGGGCCATTTTTCTGTGCGATCAGGATGGATCGCATCCTTGGAGGCAAGTATGTCTGTTGTATTTATCTCATTGCGAAGTATCGTAAAGCGAAACCAATCGCTCTTGCTCGCGGCTCTGTTCGTCCTTGGGGCGGCCTCATTGCTGCACGCGCAGATCGTCGAAACTGGAACTATCACTGGCGTGGTAAAAGACAACTCCGGCGCGGTCATCCCTGGCGCTCACGTCACAGTGCGCAACACCGGAACCGGATTGACCAGCAAAATCTCAACCAACGAACAGGGCCTTTATGTCACACCGCCGCTCAATCCGGGCGACTACACAGTTCAGGTCGAAGTTGCTGGATTCAGCAAAGTCGTTGAAAAAGTCCGCCTCGAAGTTGGCCAGCGCGTTGCCGCCGACGCCTCTTTGGCTGTGGGCACCACCGCCGAGACCGTCGAAGTCCAGGCCTCCGGCGAACTGCTGGAGACTGAAAGCTCCAGCGTCGGCAACCTCCGCACCGAAGAAGCCGTCAGGGATCTGCCCTTGAATGGCCGCAACTTCAATGAGCTGTTTAGCCTGGGCGCGGGTGTTGTACCGACGACTACCCAATCCCAGAACATTCCCTATGCGTGCAATCTGGACTCAGCTTGACACAGAAGGAAAAGCGAGGGAGTCATAAGCGATGGCCATGCACACCCCAGAATCTAGCGCTCGATTCGCGGCTGACGACGCACAGGTAGGCAAGTGCATCGGCGCGGGATTGGATCGGATGACCGCTGTGGCCCCTGATCCATCGCCAGCGAATTGTTCGCTGCGCGCTGAGAAGGATCAACTCGCGCCACAGTTCCTGGTGCTGCAAATCAAAGCCACGGCTGTTGCGCCAGCCAAACCGCTGCCAACGAAAGACCAGGAACCGCATTCCGTCGATCAGCAACTCCGAGTCAGAGCGCAGTTCGATTCGTGCACCGGTTGGCGTTAGGCGCAGGGCCTCGACCGCGGCGCGAAGCTCCATTTCGGAGACGGTTGACCACGGAACCGATCCGGCGATCTCCTGCCGCTTTGTTCCGTGGAGCACGATAGCTGCCCAACCGGCGGGACCAGGGTTGCCGATGGCAGAACCATCGGTAAAGATGAAGAATTGCTTGTTCATGGGATGCTCCGTAGCGTGTCAGTTCCAACGAGCCGAGCATTGGCTACGCCGCTTGCATGGGGATAACGCTGCCGAAGGGCGCATGGCGACTGCCGGTTGAGACCCAGAGCACGGGATATTCGGGGGCAGACTCGGGAAACGTCCCGTAGAGATCGGTCAGGAAGACCAGAGTCTGCGGGTAAATGCCATGCTCGGTTAACCAGTCGAAGCATGGAGCGAAATCGGTTCCTCCGCCGCCAACGGGATTGAGATGAACGGTCTCCCCGGCTTGATAGGTCTCCACTTTGTGTACCTCGGTGTCGAAGTACAAGACGTGAACGCACTGGGGACGCTGGCCTTCAAGGATCGAGCAGACCTCAGCCTCAAAGAGACGCAATAACCGGCCATTCACCGAGCCAGAACAATCGACAGCGATGGCAATTTCTCCGACCCCCTCGCGCACCACTCCAGGCAGATAGAGTCCGTTCCAGATGTGGCGGCGATTGGGCCGCATCCAACTCGAATCGGCGGGGATGGTATCGGACCAGAGCCGGCGCAACAGTTCGCGCCAGTCCACCGCTGCCTCTGCGGCTCCTTCGAGAGTGCGGGCCAGACCCGCAGGAGTCTTGCCGGCTTGCTTCGAGAGCGTGACCGCCTGGTTGACGGCAACACTCCACTCTCGCGCCTGCTCTTCCGCACTCGGCGTCTCTTCGTCCGGCAAAGGTGCATCAAGCACCTGGCCGATGCCGCCCTCCGAGTCCGGCGCAGTTGGTTCATCGGTAAGCGTCCGAAGTTCCCATCTGGCGTCGTGGCTGGCAGTGTGGCAGACTCTTGCAGATACAACGAAGTGTCCACTTGTTTTCAAGTGGACACTTCAAGCACCAGTGTTTGGTGAACTTCAGGCG
>Ga0302191_10000420_pt1 | contig 27044 bp, 20 predicted proteins | sample II_Bog_E3_1_FD_198775 | JGI IMG/M metagenome (GOLD analysis project Ga0302191, IMG submission 198775) | Peat permafrost microbial communities from Stordalen Mire near Abisko, Sweden - II_Bog_E3_1 | ecosystem: Environmental > Terrestrial > Soil > Wetlands > Peat | place: Sweden: Abisko...
GTTTAATATCTCCTCGTTAGTTTTTTATTATCTTTTTTTACAACTCAAATATGATGTTTTTTGCTATTTAATATGGTAATTCATTAATTATTTCATAAGTTAAAAAACTTCGCATTTATGGCTTTATAGGAGTTTTCTTTAACTGATTACTTTAAACAATATCATTTACAGCTGCCTGAAGCTATTGTAATTTTATTTACATATTAATATATTTTACTTTTTTAATATTTTACAAATTATTCCAAGTTTTATTTTATTTTAAGGATGTGATACATTCGTCAATAATTGTCATCATTTCTAAATATTCAAATTGATATTGAATCAATGGTGAAGCCATTGGTGAGATATTTTTATATTAATTATGGTTATTTTTTAATTTCTTTATGTATATCAAGATAGATTCAATAAATGCTCTAAAAGTATAAGACTACACAGGAAACTCAACTCCAAGATCTAAAAATTAGCATAATTTCATTTCAACGTAATTTTAATTTCTCTTTAGTTATTAAATTAGCGATATTTGATCCTGTACTGCAGTTGAAACTCTAAATTTATTTATTTGATAAAAATTATATATTTATTTATTTTTTCCTGAAATGTTGTCTAATGAATTAAAACTCATTAATTGTAAAAATGACTAATACACATTTATCTTCTCAACTAGGGTATTAATTTTTCCTTCAAATGTTTGAATATATTCTAATCTTTAGATATTTTAATTCTTCAAGCTTTTTATTACATCTTTTGAGGATATCACTATCATGATTATTATTTGACTGTATTTGAGATTATCTTATGAGGTTAGAAAAGTACATTCCAATTTAATAATTATTTGGAAAATATTAGTTCATCTACCTCGTCATATTGGATATGTCCACACTACTAGAAGGATCACCTAAATTAATTTTTACATTCATCATTGAATTGCAGACAGTAACAGCACGAATATAAGGTTTAATTTTATTCCTTAATAAATTGTTATACTAGTTCATTATGCTGGAGTCTTCTAGTGAAAATTTGAATCGCTATTTGAAGAAGAAAAAATGATCTTCTTTGACTGTATATGTCCCGAATATTTAAAAGAAATTGCGAGTTATTCTTAGAAGAGTTTAGGGAGATACTTTCGAGATGGATTACATGTAAAAAGTATTATTTATAATTATCTTTATATTTTTAAGTCATTTTAATATTCAAAAGATATAAATGATTACTGATTGCATTAATTAAGCACTCAATGCAAAATCACTAAGATAATTATCATATAAAATTTAGATGCATAGTTTGATGATAATCTTTTAATTTCAATCAAACAAGAAACGAACAAAATCAATTAAAGTACCAAATGAATCTTATTTTTTCCAAAGAAAGCATATTTTATTAGTAGCTGATACTTTTTTTAAAAAATAAAAAATAAATTTATAGTGAATAAGAATAATAAAATATATATAAACAAAAGAAGAATATATTCAACGATCAAATGATGATTTTGCCTATAAATACTTTTAAAAATAACTTTTAATATTTCATGAGAAAGTAAATTATAAATATGATTAATTATAATCTACAAATAAGTATAACAAAAGTTGATATATATAAAAAAAATTATTATAATTTTTAGATCCAAATTGATGAAAAAACAACTTTACTTTAATATATTTTTATAATAAAATTTCGCAATAATATTTTGGTTATTTCATTTAATTTTGACATAAATTGCTTCATCAAATCGATAGATAGATAGATAGATAGATAGAAAATACGGATTCGGAATACATATGAATATTTTTAAATTATACAATTATTTTAAATTTTATCCTGTTTTATTGATCAAAATTGATAATGCAATCACAAATTTATCATTGATCGTTCAGCTTATTAATACCATTCGATTTCCTTTATTATAATAATTTCAATATCGAACTTTAAATGAATTTTTTAAAAGCAAAAAAGAAATACGATAAAATATCACTATAAGTACATATTTCTTTTATTAAGGCACGAAAAAGGCTTGTAAATATGGTCCTGGAAAACAATTGCCCCTTGAGATAGGCAGGAGAGTCTTTGGGGATCAAGCTATCCACTGGTAAAATTATATTGAAAAAATATAAAGAAGAAGGAGTCTTTTTCGAGTCCAAAGCCAATAAAAGAAAAAGATTAGATCGTGAAGGACAGTAGGCAATAATTGCATCGAATTAGTTCACTGTTTCGCTTGTTTAAGAGGTAGAAATAGTTGGTTCTATTTAACAGACACCATTAAACTACCAATGTGGATACTAGTGGCCTATTCAAATAATTCCGTATTTCCCTAATCTTTGGGAGTATGAACACCTTCAGTTATACTATTTTATCCCTTTCTAAGCCAATGAAGCAATTTGATTCGACTAATTCTATTTGCTTATAATTTCCTTCATATGACACTCATAATAAAAACGTAATAATATAAATGATTTATATATGAATTCAATAGTATTCTTAAAAGGCAACTGATATTGATAATGATATGTGTCCTATTTAAGGGTGTTATAGTTTGAATTTTATTGATAAAACTTGGACATGAAAGAAATTTAATATGTTAGATGAAGAGATTCATAATATTCGAATAAATTATTGGGAGTTAGCTTAAATACAATGAGTTTTAAATGTTTAGTATCACTTTTATTTGGTAATCATCAATTATCAATTATGGTACCTGATTAATTCAAAAAATTAATAACTTTAATGAAAAAGATTATCTTTAAATATTTTAGCATTAAGATCATTAACTTTTGAAAAACAAGCATATTATTAAACTAATTATTTGATGGGAATTCAAAATAAGAAAAAACTCAAAATAAATCTAAGCTTTTGCTATTTTTAATTTTTAAAAATCAAAGATGTTATTCATAGTTTTAAACTAAATGAAAAGAATTATTCGTTAAACACTATATAATACCTTAACTCTTTGGAATCAGTATAATCTAATCGTTTTTTAAATTGTTTAAGAGAAAATAATTTTGTTTTAAGAATCTTTAGAAACATTAAAGTCATCTATCATTGAAGATATCGTTCAAGTACCCGTTATATAAATACAGATGATATTTGATTAGATTCTTGTTTGATTTGACAGGAATACGATTTTTGGTCATTGATGCTCATTTTAATAGATATCGTTGGAAATAATTTTTGCCCTCCTTGCTCTCGGCAAGCGTTAAGAATATCTAAAAATATTAAATATTAATTATCCAATAGAATGACCAAAGAATTTCTTTATTTGATAAGGCTTATGGTCAAAGGACCATCAACTAAAATAATTAAACAAATTAAACTAATATAACTTTATGGCAAAGATAAATAAAATTTTAGAACAAAATTTTTTCTAGAATATTAATTATCGCTGATGATAAGAACCTCATCAATTTTGCAGAAAAATCATTTTTCATGGCCTTCTGTATTTTTTAATTTTTATTGTCAAAGCAGCATTTCACATCTAAGATAATATTGTATCTTAAGTTAGAGGGGAAAACATTACCTTAATATATCAGTGTTCAATGCAAATATGATACTATTATTACTTTATCTTATTTCACCAGTTTTGAATAATATAACTTTATATATATGAGAACTAAACTATAAATACGATGGATTATGCGCTTTAGTGATCCTCATAATATATGAGGAACGATGATTTGAAATATTAAATTTATTAGGACTCGACAGTCAAATTCATGATAAAACAGATTTAAGTTGCTAATTTTTTTTGTTCGGCTGTCTCAACAATATTTTATTTTTTCAATTAATCTTACAAAAGTTTCTCCATCAATTAAAAACTCTCTTCTTTCACGAAAACTTGAGTACTTTATTGACTTTAATGATCTTTTGTGTTTCTCATAGAATCATCGTATATAATATTTCGAAAATTGGGGATTTGGAATAATATCTAATATTTTAAAATTATGCAATTTCCTTGAATTTTCGAGTGATTCATTGCTCGAAATCGATAGTTTAAGTGATAAAATGATTATTGCTGATTGAGCTTCTAATTCATATTCTATTTCTGGATTTTATAATAATTCAAATAGAACTATCAAATGGATTTTAAAAATTCAACAAGGAGATACACTAAAATAGAGTTAAAGGTACATATTTGTTTACAAAGGCACGTATTAAACTCATAGAGATGGTCCTCGGAAATAATTGCGCCTTGAGATAGGCAGCGGAGTGTTTGGAGATAAAGCTGTCGACAGCGAAAATTATTGTTAAAAAATATAGAGAGGAAGGGGTCTTTTTCGAGTCCAAAGCCAATAAAAGAACAAGATTAGAGCTTGAGGAACGGCAGGCAATAATGGCATCGAATTAACTCCCTGTTCATCTCGTTTAAGAGGAAGACAGAGTTGCTTCTATTTAAAATACGCAATTAAACTATCAATATGGAAACTAGTGGCCTGTTCAAATAATTTATAGTTTGCCTCAAGTTTGGGAGTATGAACACCCTCAGTTATGCTATTTTATCCCTTTCTAAGCCTATGGAACGATTTGATTCGACTAATTCTATTACTTAAATTTATTTCTTATAACACTAATAAGAAAAAGTAATAATAAAATGATCTATTGATGAATTATGAATTCAGTAGTATTTTTAGAAGGTGGCTGACCCTGAGAATGATGTGTGTCCCTATTTAAAGGTGTTATAATTCGAATTTTATTAAGTTAACTTGCCCATGACAAAAAATTGAAAATGTGTTAGAATTAAGAGATCAATAATAAGCGAATAAATTATTCGTAATGAGCTCGAACATAATTAACTTTGGATGTCGAATATCACTTTTATTTAGGAATCTTTAATTCTAAGTACCTAATCAATTTTAAACAGAATTAACTTCAAAGGAAAATATTATCCATTGAACATTTTAGCCTCAATGCGATAAATTCTTGGAAATAAGCTTATTATCACAATAATGACTTGATGGTCATTCAAAATACTGAAAAACTCAGAACAAATCTGAGCTTTTGCTATTTTTAATTTTTAAAAATCAAAGATGTTTTTCAATGTTCTAAATTAAATGAAAAGAATTCTATATCAAGAACATTATAATAGCTTAATTATTTGAAATCGGTATCATCCAATCGTTTTTTTGCTTCCTTTTGAAAGGAATATATATTTTTTAAAGCATTTGAGAAAGAATAAAATCATCTATCATTGAAAATATCCTTCGATCACTCCTGATATAAATAAAGATGATATTTTCCGAAATTTTTCTTTGATTTAACTGGAATTTATTCCTATTCATTGAAGTTAGTTTTAATGAATATTGTTGGAAATCATCTTTTAACCGTTTGGCCTGAGCAAGAGTCAAAGAACATCGAAAGAAATTAAATATTAATTGTCCACTAGAATGGGCAAAGAATTTCCTCATTTAATACGGCTCATGGTCAAAGGACCATCAACTAAAATAATTAAACAAATTAAGTTAATATAACTTTATGGTAAAAAGAATAAATTTCGATCATAAAAAATATCATAAAATATTAATTATTGCTGAGGACAAGACTTAATCAATTTTACAAAAAATTCATTTATCATGTCCTTCGATATTATTTTAATTGTATTTTAAAAGCAGCATTTCCCATCTAAGATAATACTGTATCATAAGTTAGAGAAAAAAATATTTCCTCAATATATCAGTATTCAATGTAAATATGATACTATTATTACTTTTATCTTATTTCACCAGTTTTGCATGATAGGAACTTTATCCTCGACCCTTCTCTCCACTCAAACCCGCACTTACACTCAAAATCTCAATCTTTAAGTCATCGCCGTAGAGCAAAAGACCGTACAGGCTCTTAGGACTGCCTTTAATCACTGGTAATTCCTTATCATTATTCAGGATACGCTCTCTTCCAATGGAGGAAAGATTTCTAGCAGTTAAAATATAAGTCTCCAAGTTGTCAAAAACCATTCGGCATATTCTTCCTCGTTTTTAAGCACGTGTCAACGAATATCCTTAACCTCAGCTCTCGAAACGTGTTTTGACAAAAAAGTCATAAAAATGGAATGACTCTAAAAAGGTAATTAACAAGATTGAAAAAGTATTCGATCTCTCATTTAGGGTTTTTGGTAGTCTTTGGTCTTAGTATCTGATGGAAATGACTACTTGGACAACTTTTGTTTCGATTTTGGACTCTTGGAATGCCCATAAAAATTATATGATCTACTAATGGCGACAGTAGAAAACAATAACTCGCATCCGATACAAGAGGCTTTGAAGTCAAGAAGGAGTGAGGAGGTGGTTGTAAAGATCTTAGAAAACTGTATGAGTAGAGAGCAGCTTGCAGTTGAAGTGGTTGCTTTTCTACGACAATAAGTGCTGTTAAGGTTTCGATAAAGTGTAGCTGATTCGTAGTTCATTGCTCATGAGCTTGAAGAGGAAAAAAATCGAAAAAAATAGTTTAGTGCTTATTGGAAGTATTTAAATGAGGAGTATAAACTTAAGCTACTTTTACTAGGTAATTTTATCCTTGAATCAGGAACCAACAGCAGTAAAGCCTTGCGAGATTGGTTGAGTGAGCAAGATATTTAGATGGGAGTCGAGGAGTTATAGAAGTAAATCTAAGACTTATTGAAATTATAAAAGAATTAATTTTGCAATCGTATTTTTAAGTGCAAACTCAAAAAATCAATGCAACCTGTAATAGCTTATTATGAGTTGGTCTACAATCAATGGAAGGGAGAGGTCGAGAAGATCAGAAAGAAACGATTGATAAAACATATGAAGGCTGAAAGGGACTTGAGCTCGCAGCAGAATGAGGAGGATTTGTAGGAAAAAAAGATGCTTGGAAGAAGAGGAAAGCATCATCATCATCGAAAATCAACGAGTGTGGAATCAAATTAAACCAATGAGACAGAGAATGAAAAGATTTTGTAAAAAGTCTAGCTTTATAATCACCGTTAAGAGATTTAAAAATAATAATTAGATGAATAATTAAGGAGATAAAAATATAAAAATAGTTATAGTTTACTTGAGAGGTAATAGGAGCTACAACCAAGTAAAATTTAAAGAAAGATGGAATATAACTCTAATAAAAAGAGAAGCAAAATACGACAATAAGATAAAAGCAATCATGACTACTTTGATAACAACTAGAAAGGTAGAGCAGACAAGATCAAGGTCGAAAATAATCCATAGAATCGAGAGAAACCATAAATTATACATGGAAAACTCCAAAAGAATAGCAGTTCCAGCATTAATTTATCTTCTAAAAAAATGCAAGTCCATCTTCCCCTTCCAAAGTCAACTATTTCCAAATCTCATATCACAGAAGCTAATTACCTTCGTTTGGAAGATTAGCTTCAGTAAATGTCTGACCGAATTTCCGAGGAGGCAAATGAGTTCCATGAGCGTCGAGTAATCGGCTTTTAACGAATTCAATTCCTTCTGCAATGGTATAATATACCAATCAGACTATTTGGCAGTTGTGCCAGCGGAATTGCCGTTAAAAATAGCGATATTGACATAGCTATTGATAATTCTCTTCTTTCCTATATGTAATTCTTGCCAGAGGCTGAACGGATAAAAGCAGCTTTGTAATGGCTGGAGGAAATATTCAAAACACATCCATGTTTTACTCAAATCAAGTTGATTAAAACTGCTGTGATTCCAGTCATTAAGCTCACCATTGATACTTCCTTCCCTTTCTTGGATCCCTCGATCGGCTAGATGTACTATATTCTCAACAGAAATCATTGCAGCGGTCCTCTTGATGCCGACATCACCATATAAACCCGTACCACATCTGATGAATGCAACCACGTAGGGATTATATCGACCAATACGATAAATAGTTGGCTTTCGTAAATACCGACTCTTCACACCATAGTCATAGTTATGAAGCAGTATTTCTTGAAAAAGAAACTCAATGTGACCTATGGAGGTGGGTTAAACGGCTTTTCAATGATTGTCCTCTTTGTAGCCTACATCTATCATTCAAAATTGAAAGAGGAACATAATGCTGCTGTTGTTCTCTAGAAAATAATCAGATTTTATACTGAGGAGTTCGATGAGAGGAAAACAGGAATTAATTTACTTAATGGGGATAATCGAGGCATATTCTATGATAAGGGAAACATAGAAATCGACAACTCTGCAGTTAAAAATAACCAAATGCAGCGAGCTGATCTGTAGATGCAGGACCCTATGCAGCAGGGGAAGAATATGACTCGAAACTGCTATCTTTTCCCATAAATAAAGAGACTGTTTCGGTTGATGATAGACGAATGCTTCTAGAAGAGTTGGAGGGACTTTTCTTTTTTGGCCAACGAAGGAACTGCTAAATGCGGGGGGGAACTATACGAGAGTTCGAAGGAGCGACTGCAAAATAAAAATGTGTTTGTGGAGTTGCTGGGGTCTATGCATGACCCAATTTGATTATATTGTACCTACTGACCACTAATATAAATTCTGTTAAAGATTAATGAATTTTTAGTTGTAATGATAGCAAAATATAGTCAATTATGATAATCAATTATTAGATTTTTTTTAATTTAGTAAATGGTTCAATCATCATGAGTTGGTGTTCGTGGTCGTGTTTTGTGTGCTTAAATTATTTGTCCCAGAAGAGCATCTTCCGAAGCAGCATCCATCTAAGCAGCCGATTCTCGATAGAATGAAGATTAAGGTGGTAATTAGTATCAAAAAGTAGAGGGCTGTCTTTTAGAACCATAGGAATTTTAAACTTTTAACTTGAGCCTTCTTTATTTACTCAGCACTCTTCTTTATTTAGGTGAAATATTGATCAATTTTTTTCCCATCTTATTTAAATTCATGTTTTATGTTTCCATCATTATCTTTGATACATTGATTTAATTCCTTGGGATTTTTCTACATTGCGCCCATTATGACTGAAGTCTCATTTTTTATTGCTACTAGAAGAATTTTAGCATTCTATTGCTCTTTTCTTAGTCCAGAAACTTCAGTGACTAAAGTAGCTACCGACCCACCGATTATAGTAACTAATTCAGCTAGTTTTTATATCTTGGCCCCATACCTTTATAAGAGCTATCTTACGTCTTTTCTTTATCTTCTTCGTCATCTTTGTCTTTCCTTGGCTTTCTTAACGCAAATTAACTCTTTCTTTATTCATCTTCTTTGGCTGACTTACTAAATATACATTAAGTTACTCAGCATCTATGGCATCTTGTCTTAGCCTTTTAAAACTCCTCAAGAAACGGCCTTATTCCTTGTCTTAAGCATATGCATGTCCTATGGCCATGGCAATAGTCATTTCTGCAATAGTTAGTGTTTGAAAGATCTATAATGCAATAGCTTAAGTCCCCTCATCACGGCAGTAACTAAGTAATATTCTTCCTGCATCCCCAGGGTTCTCCTTGATTTCCGACTGAATTTGTGCCTTCGTTTTGGATGATTCCTAATAGCCTTGCATGAATGCGCCAATTAATGAAATTGTTATATTGCAGACTTTAACTAGTCAAATAAATGTTACTTTGGCTAAGCCTGATTTTATAAATATTTTACAACTGCACTTTGATAATATTGCATCATTCCACTCAAAATTAATCATGGGCTCATTCAATATTAAAACACCATTTCCCTTATTTTGACTTCTTTTCGCTTTTTAATTAAGGAAATTTGTTCAAGTTTGATGATCTTCTTATTTTTACTTTAGTCAATAAACTTGTAGCTCGATCCTGTTAACCCCTGTTTATCAAGTAATCACCGTATAGTCCCATAATTTATTCACGGTTACTTCCATCATAATTTTTTAACATTTTCTCCAGCATTTTTTATCTTTCCATTCGAAGGTTGTTTGATCCCTCCTCGAGTTCAAACTCCAATATCTTGTACATATACCAAACACGAGTTTCTTCATCTTCGCAAATATCAATAATCTTGGTCAAGATGCTAATTGCCTCGTTTTCTTATCCATTTACGTGTTTGATATTAGCAAGCTTATACAGATACTCAGGACCAAGATAAACAACATTTTCTGATGAAATCTCCTCAAAAATATCGAGAGCTTTTCCGTAGATGCCCATGTCATAATACTTGGTAAAGAGTTACAGTTCGATGTTTAGTTTTTCCTTCTCGGCAGGTTACCTTTCCAGCCATTTTTATAAAAAAAATATGACTTTTATATCTTCCTTCTACTGCTTCTTTATTAAATCACTGTATAACTGATACACTCTACAGTTATAATAACTGAATGTTTAGGCAATACCCGCCGATACTTATTCGAAGTTAATAAGCGTTTAGACCAACTCAATCGCCTTTTCAGTGGAATAGAATTAGGCAGTCATTTCAATTTTCATTTCCACCAATTTGCCAAATTAATCATCCTTCTTGTCCTCGTCTATTTATACATCTTCCTCGAGTGCTAAACACTCTGCGTCGATAGCTTTGAGTGCATCTTTATATTTATAAAGTTTCTATATTAAGAATTTTAGTACCTTGCAAGCTGCTATTTCTGCAAAGCATAATCTTTTTCGTATTTTACTGCTTAAAGCCTCTTCTTTCTTTAATTCATCAGCAAACTGTAAAACTTTTTCATACTGTTCATCATGAATAGCCAGGCATATTTCTAAGGCTTTTACATTTAGAATATACTCCTTCATTGAATCGATCTCAATTCTTAATAGTGAAATGTTTACGAGGGTATTTTGCTGATCCAAGCCTTTGCTTTAAATAAATAGCTTCGCCACTTATCATGTTGTTTAAGTTTGAAATAAAATTCAGAGTAGAGATAGTTGATATAGAGCATATGCTGGGGAGTATCGATATTTTATCTCTTAATCAAAGCTTCAGCCTTTGCTAGCTATCCAAAGCATCGTTAATAATCCTTTTAGTAATAACTACTAATGGCCTCCTTCTCATATTTCTCTATCTTTTTAATGCTAAGCATCCGATTGCATATTAAATCTTCCCGCACAGTTCTCTTTTCTTAAACTTAAAATCCATCAAATGATTGCTTAGGTCGAATAGCCTTGTTTTCTGTTTTCTTGGACTTCAGATTCATGATGAATTACATCACTTATTTTTAACTGCTCAACCATTTAGATCCACTTATGTTGCCGTTTGATTTATTGGTTGGGTTACGACTGTATTCGATACTGGAGGGGCGAGGGAATTCGCAGACTACTGCTTTTTATTTGGATTTTGCACCAATGTGGCTTGCAGTATTAATGGACACATCTTACAATGCTGCCCTTTTAATTCCAAAGGTGCTTTTTCCGTCCAGTTTGTGCATAATTGGTTGCTTATTTTCATCAATCCCTCTAAACCCGAAAGGTAACTCATTGCTGAAGTTAACAGTTTGTTGAGATTTGTAGCTTAATTTTCTGCTATTCATTTAACGACAATAAATGATATATTTAATCAATTTCGCCTATAGAACTTATATCATTATAGAAGACAGTAAGTGTTGAAGAAATCAACTATTGCAGCACAGACTCCTCAGAGCATACTGGCCCGCTCCTCAAATATCCATTTGCATTTCCGTTCATGAAATTACAATAAAATTATGGTTTCAGTTATTCGGCGACATTTTGTCGCTGGCACTCTTCCCCGATATAATTATTTTATTCCATTTGTCGTAATTGTAAATTACCGGTGATTTGCTAAAAACGGTCAGTCAATTAAGAAGACTGGCGTATAGATTTATCGAGTTGACTCTAATATTTTTATATTCATTCCTAATCACAGAAAAATAATGTTTGACCAAGACCTAATAGAACATTTAGAAGAAGATGACGCTGTCATCGATTTCAAGGCGCCCTTCGCCACCAATTACACCAAAGGACAATTCAGTCCTTTCTCGCCCTTCCCTGTCGCAACTGATAATTTTCCATCTTTCCTCGATGTGAGTCTCGACCAAGAAATCAACAAAAGCAACGCTCTGCAGCTGAGATCCGCCATTTGCGCCTATATGAAACACTGTTTGGTTGGCTCTATTGATGAAACTAAAATGTTTTAGGATGGAAATCTAATTCCTTCGCAAACTTATGGAGATGTCGAGGGATAGGATGAAGCAGGGTTGGAGGGACTAATCACCAGCAATCAACTCCTGACTGCCTTTAGAAAGAAAAATTTGTTACAGAATTTCAAAGAATTCTAAGAGCTTAAGGGTCTATTTGTGGAATTACAAAAACTGATCGGAAAATATGTGACGCGGGAGTTAATTTTCGTCATGGCGCCCGTTTTAGAGAAAAAAATTTAAGACTTCCGACAACTCGTCAACAAATAAACAGAAGGCTTTCTTCCAAAGATGGATAGATTCTGGGGAGACAGTGAACAAGAAAATATTATGCCTGGCGGATGGGCCGTTTACTAAGACTTGACTTATGATGATATCAAATAATTTGCCGTCAGTAAGGTTGAAGACTTCTCCACCCAAATCTATTTTTCGCCACAGCTAAAATTCCTGAACCTGCGTGAAATAAGTGAGTAGGTTAAACCCAGCATCAACGTTATGGATAAATTCACGACGTTGCTGGTATTCTTATGTGAGAACATTTTCCTATCGATGTGCGGAATGAGTCAGAATGAACAAGACCTATAGTAGTTCAAGCAATAACTCAAATTAACTCTTGGAGAAAGGGGAGAAGTTTTCGAAGACGTCATTTGCAAAAGAGTAAAAACTGAATGATTAATGATCTTCATTATGCTGGTAATTTATTAATTACTGCATTTTTATTTAGAATTAGTTTTGATTGAAGGGTTATTCAAAGTTTATAGTAGTTTAGAGAAAGGTGAAGAATGGCCTTGCTCTATTCAGTTTCAAACTCAAATATTGTAGTGGACTTTTTAAAAATATTATCAGCAATTAGCTTTTGTGTTAACTATTAAAAGCATCAATTATATCACATTTCAGACTCAAATAAGCTTCTTTCTGGGGGAAGTGTGTTATTTGTATTTTTATAGAAGAAATTTTAGGAGGTTTTAGTTCGCAGAGTTATAGACGATCGGAAAGTGCCAAAAATCAAAATATAATATCATTGATGAGTATCGAACCAGATCAAATCAAAAAACTTAGGGTGCGCTATCTCCGCTGCACAAAAGGCGATCTCCACGAAGGAGAAGTCCTCAATTTCATCTGCATCGACCCCACTTGCCGCAGCAAGGGGCTGATTTGTCCAGTGTGTCAAAATACCACCCATGAAGGTCACAAAACAATGCACTTAAAATTATTCCTGAGTTAAATCAGTCGTACCCTCTACAACCAAGATGATTCCACTGAGCTTAGTGGTCTTTCTGAATATCTTCGCTCTTTGGATAACTCCAAAAGATAGATGATCAAGTCACTCAAAGACATGGTTGAGCAATTAGCTGGTAAAGTAAGAGAAGTGGAAGAGAAGATAGAGAATGGGTACTGTTTACTCAGAAAAATCATACTTTCACAAGTAAGAAAATGTTGATGTAGTCGACTGTGTCAATGAGATTACCTGAACTCTATCGGTTGTTGACTCAGAACGATAGTTTGCTAGATTAGGAGGAAATATATCGACAAATAGCTCGCTACTCCGAACTATTGGAATACAAAGATGGTAAATTAGAGGATTATATAGGAAAAGTGATCACAGTCGATAGTTCTAAAAACTTGATCAATGAGTATGCCAGTAAAGCTGGATCCCTCGCTGCTCATTTAACAACTGTTATAACTGAGACATCCAAGATATTCAACGCCCTCCCCTTATAGGTAAGTAAATTCGGTGCGAGTAAGTAAAAGGTTGTGGTCACAAGCAACACAACGTATTCTCCCACCACAAAATCGTAAAGATATCTTAATGATAGTTCAGGAATTAACATCGTGAGTGATAAAAAAGTGACATTGGCTCCCGACTGCTATGGTGGTATTATTTTCACCAGTAGCAACTCGGAATAAACCACCAAAAAGATTTCATTCAAAATTGTTTAATCCCCAGAAGGAGGAGCTATCACTTTAGGTGTTGCCAATCCAGATCTCTATAAGGATCGCAACTATGAAATCAATTACTGTAATTGTGTGTTCATGCAGAAGGAGAACCTGGAATATTTGGAATGTGCTCGTTTGGTTTCTTACCTGAAGAATTGGAGGGAGAAGCTTTCCTTTACGCTGTGGGAGACACAATCGATATTACGTGGAATACGGTTGAGAAGAAGTTAATTTTTGCTCGAAGACACGGCATTGAAAAATGCGAAACTACCGTTCCTGTGGAGGAGGATGACGTGAAAAAGCTGACTTTCTTTACGATGCTAACTGGACCCGGCGATACCATCTAAATCGTAGAATGACCTGTTGACAAATTATCAATATTATCCAAACTGTATTAAGTATTGTCTCTTATATTTTGTTCTTCAGATCATGAATATTGGTCTAAATGAACTGCATTTATTCATATCCTAAGATTGTCCATACAATAATTGACTGTTTTGATGCATATTAATAATAAATACACGAGTATTATATCTATCAAGAGGTATAATAATCAACCTATAACATATCAATTTTTTGGCGTCTCTTTTAATTCAACGTAATTAATATTTCTGCCTGAGATTGGCTTATCATTACTATTGATATTGTATTATTCGTAGTTAACGGCGTAGTCATTTAGTTTACGTTGATTCCACCATCTTAAAGCTAAGCATATCCCTCCAAACACAATCACTAAATCATCCGAAAATTACCTGCAATAGCCAGCCCAACTATAGCCCAAAACCACCAAGGCTTTGATGCTGCAATACTAGTACATTTTAATTAATCTTCTTTCCATTGAAATTGTTCCGAGCAGCTTGCACAAACAGTTTCGCTCTTGCATTAAATACAATAAGAGATACTACAAGGCTGACAGCCATTTTGAGTCAGTACGAGATTAGCAATGCAAACACTACAATTCCCGTTAGTATCACAAACTTTACAATTTTTTTATAAACAGGATTGGCAGCTTTGATTATTGAAGTAGTAATTTGTCTAGCAAACTAAGCAATACGTTAAATCATTAGAACAGCTTTGACAATTCGAGAATGGACATTTTTAGCATTGCTGATTTATTAGATAGTAATTATCTAGGCAGTTGTCACATATGCCGTTTTCGCGGCAGATTGAGCAGTTTGCAACTATGCAAGGTGCACATAGTGAGGTATTTGTGATGTAGTAACCAACTTGGCATTCATTGCATATATTGGTGTCACAAATTCGGCATTTTTGAGTTGAACATGCCAAACATTGATCTTTGCTTAAATAGAATCCATCTGAACACTAGTAACATGTTGAATTAGAAAAACAATGGCGACAATTCAATTATCCACATGTTTGACATTGAAGAGTACCATTGCCTGGAATGAGATAGTAATCATCCACGCACTCGGTGCAAACTCCTACTCGACAAGTTCTGCAGTTGGAGGCAACACATTTAGTGCAGATAGTATTACTCAGGTAGAATCCATTCATGCAGTAAGAGCAGTTTGTTGGAGAAGAGCATGAACTGCATCCATAACCTGCGCAGGAAAGGCATTTAAATTGCCCATCATTGGACAGATAGTATCCTTCCTCACAAGTTTGACAAATACCATTAGTGGTACATGTATCACAATGGTTATCAATGCAACTAAGGCATTTAGTGCCATTAAGATAGTATGCTGGCAAGCAGTTGACACAGACTCCAGAGGATTGACATTCATTACAATATTGTTAAGAGCATGATTAGCAGTATGTATTACTAGATGTTGTAATGAGATAATATCCATTTTGACACACTGAGCATGAAATATTATCACATATTTGACAATTAGCAGCTGAACATGTCCAACAGATATTGTCTGAAAGGTGATATCCATCGAGGCATGAGCTGCAGAAGGAGTTTGTGGAGCAATGCAGACATTTGATGATCGAACAAGGTGTGCAGGATTGAGACTTACTTAAAAAATTATCAGAAATGCATGTTGTGCAGCTGTTTTAAGGACAGATCAAACAAGACATGTCAGAGCATCGCACACAAGTATTTCCATTGAGATAATATGAGCTGACACATGATGCGCATTGCTGATTATCCACGCAGATGGCACATTGATCGACGGGACAAGTGAGTAGTAATCGTGAGTGACTTTCACTTTGGCAGAAAGCGTGTAAAGCAATGACCAATGTTGTCGCTAACAATCTCCACATTAGATCGAGATATTATCAAACTTAAATCAACTATGCTATTCAATATCACTTGAATAAAAGTATTAAAAGATAATCTGAGCTAGACTTAAAGAATATACTATCAAATAAATTTTAATTTCATGCCAGTAATGAAGTGATATGCTCTTGTCTTCTGTCGATATTAAGCCTATCTTATCATAGTGTCAAGAGGATATTATAATTCATGGCTGACGATTAAGGTTTTGTATAAATAAGCAACGAGGTCCCCTTTAAATCGATTGAATCTATCAAAATAGAATCAGTCAAGTACCTGGAAGACAAGTTTCACATCTCTTGCCGAAGAGGCTTTAACAAACTACCTCAAGAGGAGGAATCTATATAACTTGTACGCACGTAAGAAGACATCATCTGGCTCTTAAACAACCTCGCAAATATAGATGCCCTTTGCCTAATTCCAAAAATCAACTCTCAAACCTACTTACAGCTCCTCTTTTAAAAAATATCATTCCATCAAAATATGAAAGCCAAATTTGACATCATCTTCAAGCAGAAAGTTGCTGAGCGAGCACTGAAAATAGTCACTACTATTGTGTTGAGTTTCCTCAAAAAGATCGGAGAGTACTACCTCTAGCCTATCTTCATCTTCTTTCATGAGAACTATGTACTCTATAAAAATCCTCTTTACTTCAAAGAAAAATCAAAACCTTTAACCCAGGCAGTTGGAGATTATTTCTGGGGGACAATCGCTGCATTTACGGGCAAAAATATTGGTTCAGAATAGGTGGAGAAATCTAAGGAGTTAATTGTAAAGTAAAAAGATAAGTTAGAAGCAATCAGGAGTAAGTTGTCTGATTACGTAAGTTATTTGATCCGCCTTCAGGAAGAGTTTATCAGTGAAAGATAGAAAATTAAAGCCAAACTTAACTTTACTGAATAGTTACTCTTATCTTATGATAATTAAGTTAAATGTTTGCTCCTCATTACCGAAGAAGTGAAAGAAGCCATGGCGAGAGTGAAAGATAAAACTCAAGCATAAAGTCTTCTGCAGGAATACTCAAAATCACTGAAGCAATAAGGCGAGATGGCAATAAAGGCTGGCCATCAGCTGATGAACGAGTATGTACGAGTGGTCTGCGAGCAGGAGGTTACTATCAATGCCGCTCCTCACTGATTTAATTTCATAATGATACATATTCACAATGCAACATACATCATTCATCATCATCTCAATTAAGTTATTGCAGGCGACGCTGTAAAATCTTTAACTGGTCCAAGTCTTCGCTGCCCTGATATTGATGGGAGTTCAATTGAGTTATTTGTTATTTGAGCGCAGTTTGCAACAGGAAAGTTAGCTATTATATGCTTTTGCTGCGAAGGTAATTCAAAGAGGGACAATTTTACTTTGGTCTGATGTCAATTATTTTCTCAATAAGAGAAGGAGTACTTGCTTTGTGCGGAATATTCCAATATAGCCGTCAACAGGCGAGGCCTTTAATAAGCCTCCAACGTTGTTTTATTACATTCTAAAGCGGGAAATTTAGACCAGTCTGTATCCTTGCTTGTTGAGTTAGCTTTCGTATGGATAGTCGGCAGGAGGCCATTCAGGGAGACAGTACCACCAACGAATAGCGACCTCCTTCACCAATTTTTCCTTGGGATCTTCCTCTTCGATTTTAACTCTCTCTACCTTACTATGCCGAATGACCCTTGCCTCTTCCTCCTCCTCTCTTCTATCTCTCCTATCTTTTTTGCTTTTTTTCTACGTCTTTTTCTTGGGGGTTGATGACTCTTATGATTAAGAATCCTCTTATGATGATTAATCGGACTCATCACTCTACGATACATGTCTACGCTTCTGTGCCTCCTCTTTTTGCCTGAACTAAGGGAAGAGTTTGGAGATCTTCTTCTCCACTCTGCCAAAACTATCATTAGAATTTGAATCTTAAAGCAGCATTGTTTTAGGATCTTCATAACGTTGCTGGAGCTCTTCTTTCTTTCGAATTGACTCCTCAATCTTTCGAGCCTCTTCCTCTCTCCTTCTGCGTTTTTCCTCTTTCCTTGTTCTAATTTCTTCTAGCCTCTGTTGTTCCTCCGCCTCGAGTCTGGCCTCTTCCTCGCTATCAAGATTGAGCCTATTGGTTTTGCGTTTGGTTACGATAACCTGCATCAATTATGGAGTACCTACTAATCGCTCATCACCAATATATACAATACTCTCCAATGATTTATAAATTAAACTCATAATTTTAGATTAAAGAGGAGAACTCATTTCAATAACTACTAAGATCAAAAGTGTTTTTTATACCAAAGTTTCTATAAGGAGACGTGATCATTAACTTCATTCATATTTTGATTCTGAAAAGAAGTTGCTCTGAAAATTGGGTTAGTTTCTAATTTTGCTTTGAGGGCCACAATTTCAGTTTGGTTGTCACTCACTCCATCATATTAAACGCTCAGATTTGTATTATTTTTATATTTTCGAATTATCTTAGTAAAAGAGTAATTGACACTATCTTTGTAGTGATTCTATTTGTTTGTATGTTTTTAGAATTTCTGTGCAATTGATGATATCTTTTCATCCTCTCTCCATACATTTCCAATAAATAAAAAAACCAAGTTAAAATAGAAAGAGCCATTTATTCAAACCCAAAACAGGAATAAAATTAAATAATATCGATTCGACTGTTGTTTCCTGTTTGCAAATTAAGTTTAGGTGAATGATGAGCAATATAATCATTAATTGCACAGATGAATAAATCTAAGCATTTGTCAGCCTCCAAGCCCAAACTTTTCGTGGAGTTTTCCCATTTTTAGCCTAAATCAAAAGAGTACAGATAAAAATAGTATAAAAATGAGGTCCAAATGAAACCTCTGCGATCTGTTAAGAATCTCCACTAACTCAAGCGATACAATTTCGATTCATAAAACGTGGAAATATTCAATCCTGATAAAAGACTATTCAAACTACAAAAATTGGAGCAGGAAAAACTCACTTTGATGCAATCCCTATAAATTTTGAAAATGAGTGCCATTTCAGCCATTGTAGAAAAATAAGATTAACTTGAAAAACTCAGACAGGAAAATACACTCATGGGAGATGACAGATTATAATTTTACGAATAAGAACTCCAAAGGAATAGGAGACTCTGCCAGGACCTCTAGGAAGAGAGGGAACTAATGCAGAAGAAGATGTCCTAGGAAAGGTCCAGATATATTAGCGATCTCTAATAAAAATAATATTTGATTGAAGCTCTTCGTGAAGAGATCCAAGATATACGGTCTGAGCTGTAACTTTTTTAAGCCAAGGATTTGATTAAGACTTAGCAAATTAAATTATTGCTGGAGGAAAATTGCCATCTGTCTGAATAGCTTTAACTGAATACATTCCCAACAGTTATCAATGAGATAAAATCGGATTCTATTGAGATGAAAACATACTCTCCAACATCAGCAGCCAGCACCAGTCCTTAGTGCCCTTAAGGCAATTTTATATCTCCTCTGGATTATTAAACCCTCTTCCTAAGTGAAGAGGATCGGACCTACCTGAATAATAAGCTCGAGTAAAAAGATAAATTTCATAAATCTTAGATCCTTGATCTCAAGAAATACTATTAGAAATAAATTAATGGCCTGAAGGAGATATTCTAGAGAGAGATTAATCTACCTATCAAGGACAAGCATGCTGAAACCTATCATACAGTGACTCGTTCTGCCTCCAAGCAGAGTTTGCGGTCTCATAAAAACGAGAAGACTTTCAGTTACTGCCCATCCGACGATATAATCGAGTAAGACATCGAAAATGATGATAATATCATCGAGGAAGACGTTGAAAATGAGCAATAGATTTCTCGTTGCGCTAAGCAAAATCTTAAAAATGAGATCAAAGCCTACAACGCAGGAAGAGAATCATTTATTAAAAGCAGTGACGATGCACAAAGCGAATTTACTGTCAACCATTTTGAGAATCCTTTTAGATTTATGAATCGAGCTCGCAGCATTGATACTTTTACGGATATGGATTTTATGGAAATCAAGCCTAATTGCATAGAGGTCAAAGAAAATAAAACATAAAAAACCAAAGAAACAATAAATTCGGATTGGTCTAAGCCTTTTGTATTTATGACTGGACTGTTTTCAGGCATAACTGCTACTTCTATGGTAGGCTATTTTTTAAACAGGAACAGAGTGTGATGATGTTGCAAGTGATTATTTTAATATGATTTAATTCTGATGCATCAATTTTATATTCTCATTTACCGTATAGAAATGCCTCAAATACTCTTCCTCTCTTTTTATCATTATCACAAAATATCATTGCGAACTATAAATAGGTTCGTGATAAATATATGAAACTTTCACTCTTTCTTTCATCCACTCCAAAAAGAATACCTACTAATAACACTACCATTCTAATTCATCCCACAATATCGTAGTATTTTATTTTAAAACTAATATAACGTTAATATGAAAAAACCACGCGAATCAAAAGATACTCGCCGTCCCACACAACCATTTTTTAAATACGTCCCGCAAAAGATTCACTCCCGCTCATTAATATAGCTGGAGCCTAATCCCCGTTATCAGCAATCAGCTCGTCAGCCCAATTATAATAAGGAAAATCACCATTCGAGTTTGTGTAACCACAGCGAAACTGATATTTAAACAGTAAAGTCTAATTCACTCAAAAAGTTTCTCTCGCTTTTTGGAGGTAATGCCAATAATAATGGAATTATGAACTCTATGGGAGGAGTCAAGACGAGTAGTCGTGGTGAGGAAAAGCAGACTGGCCGAACAACAAGTCGGCAGGTATTTACATGCAACATAAAAAACATGAATGTGAACATGGGAACTAAGAATAAGGATCAAATTGGAGAAAACAAATCTTTCCTTGTTCTAAAAAAAGATAAGACTGAAGGTGCTCTTTCTGGAAAAATAGACAAGCAGTAGTAAATGATATTAGGACTCAAAAAGACAATTGATGAGTGCAAGGCGCGAGAATAATAATTCAAACGAAAAATATAGCAGTTATAAAGGGAAAACCACTTCTTGCACGCAGATAAACGAACACAAGTTTAGTAGAGACAAATTCTATAGAAAAAATTTGCATTTCGAGAGTTATAACAGCAGCGAAAGATTGAATCTTTGTAAAAGAGTGCCGTTAAATAGCGATGTCGGGAGCACTAGTTGATAATATAAAGTTTAAGTACGATGTTGATGATTTAGAAAAAGTGATAAACTAGCAGTTGAGAAAAATCATAGAACTATAAAAATCAAAAATAGAGAGGGAGGAGATAGAAAAATTAGAGGAGAGGATCAATCTCAATGCTTCCATCAAGAACGAAGGCATCAATAAGGACAAATTGAAATTTTTAGAGAGTAATGAGTTGATTAGACTGAAAAGGAAGGATGGAGCGCAGATTAAGATCGAGGATGACGCTAGCTTTGAGGAATCAGCAGTATCGGAATCAGGAAATACAAAGGAAATATATTAAGATGCGATTGAGGAAGTCACCGAGGAAGAGTAGAACGAATCTCTATCAAGAGTAATAGAAGATGGTGACTCCATTCTGGACGAGGTTGATAAATATCTCGCGCTATGGCGAAACAAATGCTGAATTCATTATTTTGTTATGTATTACTCTGCTTGTAACTTTATAATCATCCAAGATGTTAATGATGATCTTGCAAGAGGTCATCAACAAGATTGATAAAGATAAATGCATGAATGAAATGCAAATATATGCAAATCAACCTCCAAAACCGTAGATGGTTCTGCCTTGTCTCTTGAGAGCGTAGACAACATCCATGGCGGTGACGGTTTTTCTCCTGGCGTGTTCGGTGTAGGTGACTGCATCTCTGACGATACCCTCAAGGAATCCCTTGAGAACTTGTCTGGAATCGTCATAGATGAAAGAAGATATCCTCTTGACTCCTCCTCTTCTTGCGAGCCTGCGAATAGCGGGCTTGGTGATGCCCTCAATAGAAGCTCTAGCGTGCCTCTTCTGTGCAGTTCTCTTGGTGCCGACTTTACCCTTGCCACCAACTCCTTTTCCTCCTTTTCCTGTTCCGGCCATTGTACTAATCAAAAAATAGAATAACCGCCTTTTAATGAGATTTGAAGGGCGCACAATCATCTCCTATGAATTGGTTAATTTTGATTGGTTTGTTTAAATGTCATAATTTATCGGGCAAGACCAATAAAATAAAAATACTCATGACTCATAATCAAGCCTTCTAAGGTCGAAATCAGATTTATTTTATCATATCTTCTTCGAGTGAACAAAAATTGTGACTGAATACGGTTTGAATGTATTATTGATTAAAGATGATTACAGTATCACTCACGCCAGTTTCGGTTGTTTGACAAGAAGTGTCCCATCAGTGAAAAGGCTGACTATGGTTGATCAGCAGGCACCATATGTCCAGCTCCATTTACGAGCGCAAACCATAAATTTGACGATACCTTTGCCCATCCACGAATTTCTCCATTAATGGTCCACACTTCTTTTCTTGCCTTTTTCCAAGTTTCAATTCCATCCCAGTTCATTCCATTGATATACTGTAAGACTCCAGCTGTATTTACCACAAAATCGTTTTGTCCGTTATACAACAGGACTTTGGTCCTCTTTAACAAAATGATAAGATCAGTTACATAACTAGTGGTAACATCAGGGTGAAAACTTTCATAGACAGGATCACTCTCCCAAATGAAGTCTATCTTATCAGCTACACCTAAATTGTTTCTGTTTGCTTGTAGAAAAGCAGCAAAAGAAGTGTCTAATTATTAATAATTACGAATATTCCAAACACTCATGCCACCCCAGTAAGCCTGCGAGGTTGTTTAGTTGCTAATGATAATATCGTAAAAAGCAGTGGCCTAAATAACTGAATGAGTACATTTTTATAGTCTTTATGATATATATTGAGAATACTCTGTGTTTGGTACCATGTAGCAGTGTCTCTATATTTGTTACTAACTATCCCCGCTGAATATAGCATGCTATCAAAAAAATTAATCTGGTTGATGGGATCAGTCCATCCATCACCAATAACTGCTCCCTTGACTTGCACGTTTGTCTATTCAATAAAAGAGCTATTCATCAAAATTGTGCGGGCAAAAGCAGGAATAAAGTGACCTGCGAATGATTCTCCTGTAATATAAAGGGGACTATCCCTCAAAGCAGGCCAATCCTTATAAAAATTATACAGAAAATTTTGAAGATGTTTGGCTGCCTAATTAGCATCAGTCACCTGCTTTGAACCTGTTCTGTTGCCATAGAAGGAAAAGCCTACATTGAGAGGTTGGTCTATAAACAATAAATGCCCGAATATATTCCAAGGATAACTTGAAGTTTTCACCTTTCCATTTACAACTCTAATTGGTCCTATCTCAGTAAAAGCTCCAAACATTGAGCTAACTCCAGGTCCACCTTGCAACCATATCAAAAGAGGTAGTGTTGGGTTAGACTGGTTCACGTTAGCTCCCATTGCCCCGAAAAGCTGATAGTACATGCCGCTGTCTCCCTTGGGATAGTACCAATTGATTTATTGATAGCCTGCAAAGCACTGAAAATGCAAATCGGTTTAGTTGAGACTTCTGCGCCAGAATTAAGTAGTATTTAAGATGGAAGCATACCCTGTTGAGAGGGATATGATGATTAAGATCAGCAAATTAAATTTCATTTATAGATTTATAATCGATCAGTTTAACAATAATAACTCTACTTTCTTAAAACACTTCATAAAGATAAAAGGATAAAGATTAGCAAATCGTAAAGTGGTCTATAATCGTTATATTGATTCATCATTCTTTCACGATAATATATGTTATTGAAAAGAGAATAGTCAAGAATGAATCACTGTATTCATTCTTATTAATCATGTCAGTTAATATTTTTATGGATATGCTCAATTGAGAATTCAAATATATTGGTGCACCCATTTTAAGTTATATAAATTAATGGCTTAGTTCTATCAATACACTCGCGCTCGGAGAGAGTTTGGCCGACCTCCAGCTTTTGCTGACACCAGTCCTATTGGTACTGCTTTTTATCCAACTGCTAAGGACCGACTCAAGGACTAAGACTATGTGTTGCGCAATCCTAACTTTATAGAGTTGGACAACATTACTGACCTCTCAGTTCATCAAGTCAATACCAAACGTGTGAGCACTGGCGATAAGGGTATGTACCACAGATAGGGTGGCTGGCCTGAGACTATTGATCCTACTTAGCCTCAACAATACGCTCGTTTCATGAAGAAGATTGACAAAGATCAAGGATTTGCTACTCAGGTGAAAGTCCTTTGCGAAGTAGCTGAGCGCTGCATGCTCAGAAACAATCAAATTGACATGTTCGAGGAGTATTTCGTAAATGAGGAATCGGATCATGTAGTGGAGAATATTTCAACCAAGACGCTGATGCTTTTCAAGTATCATTTTTTATTATTATAGAGATCCTCCAGATATCTGCAAGAGGAGTGTGAGTGAGGTATCCTGGCATGTTGAGGGACCTCATAAAATAGCTGTCTCTTATGCTATTCCTCGATTCCAGCAAACTCCTGACAAAATGAAGACTCATGCTTACGTATGGGACCTACAGAACCCAAACACTCCTTAAATTGCTCTTGAATCACCATCTCCCATCACCAACCTCTCTTTCAATCACAAATTGACTGATATTATCGGTGGCGGTTGTGCAAATGGAATTGTCGGCATATGGGACTATCGTAAAGGCAAAGAACCTGTCGCTTTGACACACGTGGAAAAATCTCATCATGACCCAGTAACCCACTTCCAGTGGCAGATGACTAAAACTGGATTTGAGTGTGTATCAGTCTCGACAGATGGCTATGCTCACTTTTGGGATACCAGAAAGATGAAAGAAGATAGAGTGGAGTCGCTTCAAATCACTGATTTCAACTCAGAAGGAAAAGAGGTTCAGGTTGGAGCCACTACTCTTGAAAATAGTCCCGAAACAACCAGTAAATTCGTGATCGGTACTGAGCAAGGTACAATAATTATTGCAAACAAAAAATTAAAAAAGCCAGTTTAGATCAATACTCGTCTTGGTCTATAGAACAGGCATCTTGGTCCAGTTTATTCTATTACCAGAAATCTACAGTTCTCGAAAGTCTTTATGTCAGTGGGCGATTGGAGCGCTAAAATATGGATGGATGATCTGAGAACTCCCCTTGTAAAAACGCGCTATCATTCTAGTTACTTGAGTGATGGCTGTTTTTCTCCGACTAGGGTTGGTGTGTTCTTCCTGACACGAAAAGACGGATGGTTGGATGTGTGGGATTATTACTATCGTCAAAATGAAGTTGCCTTTGAACATAAGGTGTCAGATGCTCCCCTTACCTGCATTAAAGTTAGTTATGTGGGCAGTGGCAATCAAATCCTTGGTGGAAAGTATGCCGCTATAGGAGATCAAGATGGGACAGTTACTATCCTTGAGCTTTGTGAATCACTATACACCATGCAGAAAAACGAAAAAGACATCATGACTGACATTTTTACGAGAGAAATGACTAAGTAAAAGAATTTAGAAGCTCTACGACGTTTGCAAGAACTTTAAAAGAAGAGAATTCCTAAAGATATGACAGCCCTTCACAAAAAATTCTAAGAGAAGAAAGCAGAAGAAATCAAGAGAGTAGAAGAACGATTCGAAGCACTGTTAAAGAAGGGAGATGGAGACTTTGCAGAAGAGGAAAAACATTAAGAAGCTCCACAGAAAGAAGAGGAACAGCCTAACAATGATTAAGCTTGAATAAATTAGCTTATATTTTAACAGAATAGCCTTATCATCATATTGACTACAGTCGAATAAGACCTGTATTTATCAGCACAATAACACTTGTTTGTGTTTACATACATAAATATTTGCATAGTCTTGGATATATAATCGGGAAGATAAGTGATATTGAGAATGCTGAAAAAAATATTACCTGAAAAAAACAGTTTAGAATGTGTAAAAATCAAAGTATGAAGCCAAGTCAACAAATATCATTAAATGAACTATCAAAAAACAATCTAAAAATGATGAAACGGCTGAATCAGTAAACGACAAACCATAGAAAAATGATTGTTAATTTGTCGTATTCATTTATATTTCACAAATTCTTCCCCTATAATCTCTTTCCAATATTTCCGATCTCATAAAAAGTAGTCATTCATCTTAATTATATATAATCATCTCACCCAATATTATCATCAATTCATTTCTCCTTATGGCCTGATTCTACATGCAATCATACTAGAAACAAGTTCCTTCTCCTATCGTTTTTATTCATACAGTTTCTTAAGCATCTCAGAATTTATATATGATTTGAAAGAGACAGGCTCAACTGTTCTCAGCTCACTTTCTGTAAGAGAAGGTTCATATTAGTCAGAGTGATAGAGGGGAGTGGATGCATCTTTTATGCAGATGATATACTCGGGAGAGTATATCATTATCTTGGTTTTGGCACTTTTGGAAGGCCTTTTATGACGCAACGAGGTCAGTTTAGCGGGGCGTATAAAGTTTTTTCCTCGGCTTTTTTTGATTCGTTTATGGTGTTTCAAGGCAGAACGACTTTCCTGTTCGTGACTGCAGGAGTGATTTCGTAGGGAGTATTCACTAGAAATGGTGTGTGGCATAAGCGATATATTATTCTCAAATAAATTATAAGAAATATACCTTGAAATTGAATTTATACTAATGAAATAGTTCAATTTAATGGCTTTGCAATTTGCCTTCATGTAAACAGGCCAAATAACAGTCAAGCAATAGATTCTATTGCCTTTGGCCTAAACATTAAATTTCACATCAGTATTGTGACTTTTTGGGAGGTTAGTTTATAATATTAGAATCTGCATTGCATTTTTAACTGGTCTTTTGTATAGTAATAAACTGTTTAACGTTAGATTTCAATGAAAAAGATCAAATATG
>Ga0302191_10000422_pt1 | contig 26984 bp, 17 predicted proteins | sample II_Bog_E3_1_FD_198775 | JGI IMG/M metagenome (GOLD analysis project Ga0302191, IMG submission 198775) | Peat permafrost microbial communities from Stordalen Mire near Abisko, Sweden - II_Bog_E3_1 | ecosystem: Environmental > Terrestrial > Soil > Wetlands > Peat | place: Sweden: Abisko...
GAAACATACGAACAACAAATTAATCCAGTCTTATGAATTATATTCACTACTAGGCATTCATTCATATATCGAGACATTATCAGGTGTTTATCATTCCACCTATTATCTGTAGAGTCATATCAATTGAGAAATTATAAACTATTTTTAATTAACTTAAATGGAACTGATAAATATCAAAGAGTCTATTTTAAAGCCCAAAATTCAGGAAATAAGTAGACGGTAATGAAAAATATCAGTACAAATACCATCCCCAGGACAAGACCGGGGACCACATACTTTGATTTTCTCCATCGAATATTGTTTTAGATACCATACGTCACTAGGACGGCAAGGATAAAACCCACCACTACTTTTACGAATAAACTTTATGTGAAGAAATTGCAGAATTTTATTAAAGGGAAATGCATTAGATACCACGAGTAACTGATTTTTCCGATAAATATGGTGGCCCTGTTTCCTAATAGAAAATCATTGAAAATACCTCTCCCACAATGAATAAAGGCTGCTGTGCTAACTATCAATGTCAAAGTCCAAATTTTTGAACCATCGTTTTGAAATGCAATAGATAAAATTATTAAAATGGCTGCAGTAGAAGAAATAATTCCCTTGATGCTCTTTGTTCTTTCCCACAGCGTTTCCTGTCTCACAGGTTTCTATGTTATTTGATTTGCATTTGCTGTTAATATCGCTTTCTATGAATTTTATTCCTTTTGAAGCTTTTTTTATTGATAATATGCCACAAAGCAGCCAACTAAAATTTGCCAAAATGGATAGAAAATAAAATTGATCCCTAAGATAGAAGGGTTCAAGTAGTACAGTTGATATAAAAAGAAAATAGCAATTCCAATAGCAATTAATCCTTTCCTCATAGATAACTTCCAAAGTTTAGTTGCAAAGAGTGGCCAAAAAAGATAAAACTGTTCTTCTACTCCCAGAGTCCAGAGTACTTGGACATAACTCCATGAGGGATCATGGTGACTGTCTTTATACATCATATGAATATTAATTACCATCAAACTTGCTGCTATCAATGATTTTGATGCTTCTTTAAGCTCTTATGAAGAATAGCATTGGCAAAGAAGAATAAAGGAATAAATGAGCATCGCAATTAAGGCAGGAAAGATCCTTCTTATTCTTCTGCTGTAGAACTTAGAATAGGAAAATGATTGTTACTTTCTAAGCTCTTTGAAAATAATTTTTGAAATTAAATACCCCGATATCACAAAAAAAATGTCAACTCCCATGTATCCTCCAGGAAAAGTGCCGGTCCAAGCATGATGTAAGACCACTACAATAATTGATATTGTTCTGAGTCCATCGATATCTGCTCGATACCCAATTGATGAGTGAGGAATGTTTGATGTATCATTGTTGTTTTCTTTTCTTAAGTTTTCCTTCTATCCTGTTTTTATGTTAGAAACATCCAATATATTTTAAAAATGTTGTAATTATGACATTCTTCGATCTTTAATTAATGACGACTATTGGTCAAACTTTTAATAAATATTTTCATTAAATTAAATTAAGGATAACCCCAACTCAACAAATTGATGTAATTTTTATAAATAATAAAGCTTTTTATATTTTTTATTTGACATATGAATAAGCTTCATAAGCATATCAGATTCAACAGCATCCGCTCGATGTTGTTTATTGTCGAGTGTCTTTTTTCAATCCAAATGCCTTTGATTGAACTAACTACTGAGGATGGAATTTACTGAGCGGCTTAGGTTCTTGTTTCTATGGAATTTCAGGCAAATTGGATTTATTTTCGAACCTTTCGGCAATTAAGTCAATTATGCAGTTAAAAAGGTCATCAAGTTTCTTCCCTTGCTTGGCAGACACTTCAAAATGCTTGGAGCGATACTTAGCTGCTTCCTCCTGCCCGTCCTCAATGGTAACTTATCTATCTTTCTCTCTATCAATTTTATTTCCGACAAAAACCTTGATGGCCTCCGGGCTTTGATGTTCTTCAAACATATCATTCCATATTTTGATGTTTTCTAAGGAACTTAATTTGGTGATGTCATAGACTAAGACTGCACAATGGGCATCCTTCATATAGTTAGGGATCAAACTGCGAAATCTTTCCTGCCCCGCAGTATCCCACAATTGCATGCGATACTGCTGTCCGTTTCTGCTAACATTTTTAATATGAAAATCGATGCCTATGGTTGCCTGAGTGTATGTATTGTTACATTCAGTCCATCCTCAAACTTGTTCTTAATGTATTTTTCGATTATGGATGATTTGCCGACTGACTGATCGCCCAAAAAGATTATCTTGTATTTGGTTCTGCATCCTACGGCACTCGATGAGATACTCATTTATGATTATGATTATAATTATAAATAAGTCATCACTCGTTTCGAAAAAACTAAAAGTAATTAGCAGATTCTTTAAACTTTACTTGAGTAATATGGTATAAAACATTAAAAATTCTAACCTCAAAACAAACAAGTTTGTATATGTGAAGGTGGATAAACTTTAGCACAGTTATCAGGGCACTCATTATCTATCTCTTAACAATAGTCGACATTCTCTGCTGTAAGCTCCAGCTTGATGAGGCAAGCACTTCATTATTCTGATGGTAAGATAAATGAATAGCCAAAGTCAAAATGATGGTCTCATTTTATTATAAATATTTGTATCAGCGTAGTCATCTGCAATAATTATTTCGAGGATATTGACTGCGCAAACTCAAAATATAAGACTGTCATCGATAAATTATAATTCATAAATAAAACTCATAACAATAATATACTTGGCCAATTTAAAATTGTTCATTAAATTTCTTTCCTCTTTCAACCATACAAACCACAAAATTAGTCGTTCACAAAAGAATTCAAGTGCCTAATAAAGAGCGCGAAAAGTATGATAAAAAATTCAATGTTGATGTTATTTGAATTATTTATATCCTAATCAGAAGTTTATAAGTAGTTTTGATATTTGAGAACATGCTGCCAGCTTCCTGACATGGATTATGCCCACTGCTTATGAAATTCATTCAGGCAGACTAAAAAATGTTTTGGAATTCTGTAGAATTGTATTCTGGATAGTTTTGCGATATTTAAATCAATAGTAATTAAACAAGCCAGAATTACTATTAAAATCAAAAAATAGCATCGACTCTGGCGATAAAGGCTTGTTCTGGCGACAACCAAATCGTTTCCCTTGATTTTTAGACAATAATGGCAATTTTTGCTATCAGATATTAAAATGATAATACAAAACTCAGCTAACTTAATAGTGCTGGGATTTCTTTATTTTATGAATGCAAAAAGTATGTTTATTTGACTTTATTCATTACTTTTTATTGATTTGAGTAGATTAACTTGCGCCTGGAATTCCCCAATCTACCCATTGATCTTTAATAAAAATAACTCCTAAGCGGTCTGACTGATTCAAAGTGTCTATTTGTAAAGATAGAATAATCTGTTGTGAAATGGGCTGCCGTTATTTCAAGTTCGAATGAAAAAACTTATGAAACTCCACACTAGAGGCAAAAAACATATAACTTTCATAATGAAGTGGGGGGAGTGGAGGAGTGATTAGCTCCTATATGAAACGTATTTCAACAACTTATTGCTTCGAGCCACTTCACAGCAACAAGTCCAATAAATTTTAATGCCTAGCTCACAATTTAAATTGATAAAAATACCGAACCAGAAGTCATCTCTTAATTATATTTGGAAACAAAACATTGGCAAGTACGGAAAAGCAATAACAAGATCATGATCAGGGTACATTTATAATGTAAATTAAAATGCAGTGGAGGTCCATGTTTAAAATTGAAATTATTTGAGAATGGTTGTAATTAATTATTAAAGGCAAATGAAGGCGCTAATCCACACCTCCCAATGTGTACTCAAGCGCCATGTTCCGGCCATTACCAAGGCCAAGTGGCGCAGTCTCTTTCTTAAAAGGATCTTTGCCAAGGTGTCCACCCCGATCTCTGCGAGTTTGCATTCGGAAAATTTATTCGTGGAAAATGCAGAATGCGGAGACAGAGCTGCTGTAAGTAGCAGTTCTATGGATTACTTTGATTTCTCTTCCTTTGAGGAATGACTCCATCATTTTCATGATGCTTTATATGAAATTCTTTTTCATTCATAAACCTGTCCAATTATAATCAATTACGACAACCATCATTCTGCTACACATTTATCGATGAACTTTCCAAAAAAGAAAATTAATGATTCAGATCTCTTTCCAACTTAGAGAGAGACTCTGTTTATTTAAAATTTATTAATGAGTTAAAATTATTGTTGATCAACAGTGAGGAAACAGGCCTTTGATTGTGTCGTTAATAGAACGAAATATACAATATCATAAATCTTCTTTTGATATATCTAATATTTGAGGATATTCATGAAGGATTCAGACAGAGAAAATAACTGGAATCTTCCATCCTCCATTAACTTTAGATATTGTTCGACTCAGATAAAGTTTACTCTTGGACTATTTCCAGAGCATACTTTAAGAGATTAATCTTCTATTTCAATTAGATCATAGGTTGTTCCTGAGTCTTTCCCTTTAATCTTCCACAATCCTTAGTGATAAGAAAACAAGAGATTAAAACACAACATAATTTTAGTTATTAATACACAACAAAACATACATTAAAACATGTATTCTGTCAATAGCAAGCTGAAATTATAACATTGGTTTTTACTTTGAGGCGCAATAAATACTGATTGGCCAGCTTCATACAAAATTTCAAGTTTTGGATAGATCAATGACAAAAGGTTTATGAATTTCTATTAGTTAATATTGAAACTACTGTTGTCAGTTTTTTTAATACTTTTTGTAAAATATTTGGATTTGCTATTGATGAATTTTAGTTGAATAAATGGAAGTGGCTTTATTGAGAGGAGAATGTTAACCAAAAAAATACTTGATGATTATTAACTATTTATAGATGTAATGCCTTAATGATTGCTATCTTAAAATAATGGGTTCTTCTCAGTTATATAGAGATTTCTAATTATTGAAAGATAAAGAGCAAAATAAAGCTTTCTTAATTGCGATTTGAGTAGAATTATTGTTCATACTTCATTCCCATTATTTAATCAAAAGAATGACTTCCAGCTTATTTTATATAAATAATCTGCTAATAGAGTATATTCGAAATGGATAGAAAAGTCTATCAAGCTAAAGAAACTCCACTTCTACACACTCACACTCATCATACTTTAATACAACCAACTAGAAAAGACTCGCATCTCATCGTTACTCTTAATTTACCAGCATATCGCCTCCCCATTATCCTTAAATTCTAGGAATGTACCATGTCACTCCTCCGATAAGTACTATGGCTCAATCTTAAAAAAATCATGAAGCCTGCTCAATACAGTAGTATCCTCGGATTTCAAACAGAAGGCAATGACGATAAAGTAGATTATGCCCTTCAATATGGATTAGGGGAATTATAATTATCAATAGTTCTGAACTGCCTCACAAAAGGTGCAATGCATGCCCCGATATCTATCCTCAATTATAAAGTCTGCAGAATGATATCAACTGGTGGTTTTTCAAAAGTATACCTCTTGAGAGATCTAAGAAGTGGTAATTTTCGTGCGGGCAAATTCATTCTCAAGAAAGGGGCGAATATTGAATTGGTCAGAAACTAGTACAGCATCTCTTCCCAACTGGAACACCCTTTTATCGTCAAAACATATGAATTCATATAAACTGAACAGTTTTTTATCATTGTGATGGACTACTGCCCAGGTGGAGAGCTTTTCGAACTTATCAAAAAACACAGAAATATGACTGAAAATATGGCCAGATTTTATATAGTAGAAACTTTGCTAGCTTTAAAACATTTGCATTAGCAATCAATAGTATTCCGCGATATAAAGCCATAAAATATTCTTATTGATCATTTTGGCCATGCTAAACTTGCAGATTTCGGACTCGCCAAGCGAGTCGACCAACTCTGCTATTCTTTTTGTGGAAGCCTAGACTACATGGCTCCATAAGTACTGCTAGATAATGGGCATTCTTTTGAAGTAGATTATTACTCTGTGGGCAACCTTCTTTTCTAGATTTTAATGGGTTCTCCTCCTTACTATCATCCAAAGCATAGCTATTAACAGACCAAATACCACATCTTGCATTCAGCCATCAGATTTCCAAATAATACGTAGCTATCTTCAAAAGCGAGAGATTTAATCACAGCTCTTTTAGAGAAGAATCCTTCACGTCGGCTTGGACATCAAGGAGGAATCGATGAAATTCTGGAGCATGAGTGGTTTTAGCATAATGATCTATCAGCATATCTGAATTTAGAGATATAACCTCCCCTCTAAACCGTGATCAATTTTACAGATGAGGAAAAAGTAGATCCATAAAACTCTTGGCAAAAATTGATTGAATCTGATTTATTGAGATAAACACTCAAGTAAAAAAAGAATTATCGTCTTCTCTTCGCTGGTATCCGCCATCATAGTCTTATGAGTCATAAAAGCTCCTAAAAACCTCAAAAATAAAATAGATATGAATTGAAAATACAAGAGAGAAATCGTCCTCACAGAAATATGTCATTGCCTTTTACTTTGTCTCACAAAAGAGCCATTTCTGAAGCACCGAACAAGCGTCTAAAGACAAATGACTTGACTGCAAAAAATAGTTTAGATAAATTAAAATCGCTAAATTTAAGCAGAAAGTGCAGTACTCCGAACAAAGTTGAAGAGAGTAAGACCCTGATGGAAGATAATCGTGCTTCTCAGCCCTAACTTCATCAGTTTATGACTGTAAGTGTAAAAAACAAACCTGGTATCCATAAGAGCAAGAAGGGAGGAAAGGTGTTATTCAAGGCCAAAAATTGAACTTATTCATCTTTCTTGATAATATTGAGTATTTAGGATCTAAAATGAATGATATCATTTGCGAATATATATAATATACTATGGAGGAAGAGCTGCCACATTTCGCACCAGATCCCAAATATCTAACCTGCCCACACTGCGCACTTGTCTTCAGAAAACCAGTCACTCTCAATTGCGGACACTCTTTTTGCAACAACTGCCTTCTTCGTGCCCTCAATCCGCAAACAGAATCAGTCGATGATCCACCCTTAGTTCCTCTCTGTCCGACCTGTCGCCTCATTATTTGGAGGTATTTCTTTTAAAAAGTAGACCTATTGCTACCCTAAAGGAGAATGTTGTGCTCAGCAATCTTATATCTCGCTACTCCTTGACAGTCCCCGAAGATCGCATAGCCCCAAAAATTCCTTAAAACTCAGAGCAGCAATATCATATCCTACTCGATTGTGCACAGGCATCAATATATCCTCTTCCGCACTGTTATAGCCAAATCGTGTTCGCAACAGCCTTCATCGACGAAATAATTGAACAGCAATCTCAAACAAACCACATTGTCCTTCGATGGCCTGGTGCGCCGGATGGGTTCGCAATAGCCGGAAGATTGATGCGGCCTGAGATATATCACTACTCTATCAGAGCTCAACGATATGAAACAGTCTTCAGAGCCCAATTCTAAGGAAAATGTTTTGTCAAACTATTACAATAGCAGAATATCGACCTCAAACTACTATCTTCAACAGTAAACAGATAATAATTTAGGAATGCTAAGTCGAACCCACTTCTTCAATGGTGCTCTGCCGGACAGAAGAGGTGACTGCTCTCAACCCAGTGCCAATAGAGGCTTTTAAACCTTTTTTCTAGGTTTATGACAAATTAAACAATCCCATTTACCTACGACAAATATCACAGCTGGTCGACTAGAAAGTATTTCAATAACGTAATAATCCTAGTAAAATGATATACTGTGTGTTGAGAGTGCTAAAAATGTCAGATAAATAACTGAATGCACTCGCTGATAGCATGGATGATGAAATTAGATTACAGGGCATTGAGGATTTCCTTGTTCGAAGTGCAAATAAGATGGCCGTGGACGTGATCCGAGTGGACATACCTGGTAATTATCCTCATGCTTTGGTGTTCGCTCTGCTGGTTCTCTTGATAATAATCCACTATCTCGCCAGCTGATCTCATCTTCTATCCATTAGTGTCGATTAACATATCGGATCATTTATAAAAATATATAATGAGGTTGTTAGCAAACAAAATCCTATATTAATTCGGTATTTCGACTTCAGATTCAATCATCTTCTTCGGCTCAGGCAAGATGGCATTCCCATCTATCAAACTGCTTCATGAGAGATATAGTAATTTGTCAGTTGCAACCCACTTCTCGAATAAGCAGGGAAAAAGCTTTAATGAAGTCTAAAATTATTGTGTGGAGAATAATGTCCCTTGGAGTACTCCCATCACCAGCAAAGATAACAAATAACAACGTTTAGCGGAGTGGGAATATTATATTGGTACTCTGCAAAAACCTACTTTTGGAGTGATATGCTCGTATGGCTATCTACTACCATCTCGTCTCATAGCTCAATTCTAAAAGGGAGCAATTGTGGTTCACCCCTCCTTGCTGCCTAAATATCGGGGAGGAGCTCCTATTTTTCATGCAATTGCAAATGGGTAATCGATATCTGGCGTGAGTTACATCTAAATTAGTCAGAAGGTGTTCGATAGCGGTAATATTTTGCACCAAGTCCAATGTGAAATCAGCAGAAATTAATATTATAATGCCATTGAAACTCAATTGGCTGAAGAAGCCGCCAAACACTTACCCTATGTTTTAGACAATATTGATGACCTTCGACCAGGCAAATCCCAGAAATAATTGTAAGGAGGTCTACCGGCTCATCTTTTGAGGGCTCCACTTGTTAAAACAAAAAGATTGGAAATAAACCAGCCAGCAGAGCATTTTTATCATTGGAGTAGAGCTATCATGACTCCCCATCTTCGTTTTGTGGCCAAAAACAGCGAAATCATTTTCAAACTAAAGAATGAATATAGCTAAGGCGAAGCAGAGATAGGAACATTCAAAGTTATTGGAAAAAAACTCTTCCTACGATGTCAAGACAAATTTGTAAGGGTAAGCAGCTATTATGAGGCCTCGAGAAAGGAAATGCCTGCAGGTGTTTTCATTGCCTAGTTCATAAAGAGTGGAAAATTTCCCCTTGAATCTGTGCGAGTGCAGTCGCTAGGTAAATGACTAGAGCCAATTGATTACTTTAGATTTGCTAAGCTTTATTAATATTTTAATTACAGAATGAATTTGTAAAAAGGAAAAATCTTAATCACAGTAGGCACCACTGAGTTCGATTAGCTGATCAAATACACGGATAGCTTGGACTTTCTACATTTAATCGAAGAGTGTGGATTCGCAGAAGGTGATATCACCTATCAGATTGGTAGCACGTACTGTAACATTCATTTAGAGGCAAGATTATCCCAACTCACAGTCACTACTTCAGATTATCAGACAACATCCAGCAGATTTACGATTCCCACCAAATTATATTCACCCACGGAGGGGCAGGCACTCTTTTAGCTTGTTTTAGCGATCCTGACAAAAAGATGATCGCAATTGCTAATGATACACTCTCTGGCAATCATCAGATTGAGCTCATCAGCAAACTGCAAAAATAAAATTATTTGCTAGGTTTTTCAAATGTAGAATAACTTCGAAGTAACAGCGAAAAGGTAAAAGATTTGCTATTAGGCAAATCTAAGCTTCGCATATTTGAACCTTCACAGAAATCGATTTTGAATCACCTTATTTTTGGTGAAGATCTATGATTTCAACTCTAATTTTATGTTAACTCTGACAATTATCTTGCAACGGATAGGTCATTAAATTGATTTATTCAATTAATATTTTTAGATTGTGTTGGTAGATCACGACTCATCGCCTTCCTCATCGTCATCTTACTCCTCATTCTTGAAAACTCTGTTTTGGTCCATCGGTGACGGGGAGTAGTTCGGTGAGTTGCCATAACGACCGCTTGATCCAATCGGAGAGTTGTAGTCTGGAGAATGACTGCGAAGGGAAGAGTATATAGGACTCGATGAAGCCTGATAGAGATAACTTGGACTACGCATCTGCGACGAAGAAGGGCGGTTGATTGAGTTACCGTGGAAGGAAGTGTTACCTGGGTGATAGAGAGGACTCATGTTACTGTATCCTCCAAGAATCGGCGTACTAGAGGCAGGATTGAAAGCTAGGGGCGTTTGGGCAACCATTGGCGAGCTAGCTGCGATATCCTACATCCTATGTTCACTGAACTCCCGCTGAGAGTATGAATATACGGGAGTGTAGAATCCAGGACTCGCCCCTCCACCATAATAGGAAGATTTAGGATTATAAATACTTCCACCACCATAGCGGGGGATTGGTGTTTCATAGGGTTTGGGGGTGGCAGATCCGATATTTTAATTATTGTAGTTGAATTCCTCTTTTTCCTCCAATATATGTTACCTATCCTTTTTTCCCTTTGTATTGTAATCCTTCACCTTTTCACGATCTATCATCACTTGAAAACTATTGGTTCCTATATGCACTGACTCACCGAAGATTATGCGCTCAGATACTCCTCGAAGCTGATCTACTTATGAGAACACTGCGGCTCCAAAGAGGATGTCAGTGGTCTCCTCAAAACTTGCTTTTCTTAGAATAGAAACGTCTCGCACACGATTGATACCATTACGATTAATGGCAGTAAGACTGCCTCTAGTGGACATCCAATCAGCCAATACAGACAGATGACGGTGATTTACGTATATACTGTAAGGCTTCAGAATTTCTTTGAATTCATTGATGAAGGAAGAGCGGGCAGCCTCAATTCCGAGAACATTAAATATTTCACTGATGTCATTGGAGTAGGATTTGATGGGGTCAATGTCAGGATGAGAGAGGATAGCCTTGAGATTTGTACCCTCAGCTTCCAACACGATATACTCGAAAAGATCTTTTTTCTTTTTATTAATCTCATCTTTCGATTCCGGGGCCATGATTACTCTTTTGCTGGTCTTGACTGTCTTGATTCCCTTAATGCCACTTACAAAGATGTCCTTTATCTGATATTCACAAGCATTTAGGTATTTGAAAAAAGTCCACTCCTCTTTGCTTTTTTCAGTCCGAACCGCTATCAACTAAGACACATTCTCATAGCAACGCATGATAATCTCAGGAGCACGTTCTTATCCAAATCCTATCTTTTCGTAGATCTCAAAATGTTCCTAAAAGATTTTATCGATATTTTGGCAGATCTAATTCCAAGGTTATTTAGAAGTTAGTTTTTTTTTGTCAAAAATTAAGTTGATAACCCATGGAGTACGTCTTTATTGCTTTAAGAGCTACTGACAGGGCGCTCCTATGTTGCTCTGTTCAGGTGTTGAGTCGTAGTATATGCGAGATGCTTACAAGAAATCTCTAATATGTCTTTCTGGGAAGTCGAAGGAGATGACTGATGCCAGAATTTTGGTGACTTCTTCAGTACTCCTGTCTGAGTTTAGCATGGGTTTGTGATAAAAGATAGTAGTATTTGGTGTTTTTATATTTTTAGAAGCATCCAGAAGTTACTGCAATCGGGGCACACCGAGAGTCACGTTTTTGTCAGACACACCAGCCAAATGGAATGTATTCAATGTCATTTGAGTGGTGGGCTCACCAATGGACTGTGCTGCCACTGATCCGATGGCCTCTCCAGCAGGTGCTAAAGATTGATTAAACTTTGTTTTTATTTCTTCCAAAAGTCCAATAAAACATTTTTCACTTACTCGATAAACTTCACAGAGACTCTTGCTGGCAAGAAACATGCGCAAATGAATCCTAAATAGTTAAAGCCCATTCTCCTGTTCGAATTCTCGTTTTTTCTTGGCGAACTCATTTTTCTTGCTCTCCTTCTCAACGTTCACATATTTTGCGAGCAGCTATAAATACTCTGCTTGACTTTGAGGCAGAAGGCACTCATTAATGAGTTTTTAAACATTCTAATACACGAAGAGAGGTGAGACGATGTCCACGTTCTTCTACCTGGTCATGGCCTTGATTTTGTTGATGAGTCGTTCGATCTTGATGGGGCAGTAATATTCGACCTACATAGTATCCCGACTCATTATAAAGATCTCCCTTAGCCTAATGCGACACTTGTTGAGTATTTCAATCTAATCGCTCATTCTTTTGATTTTGTTTTCATCAAACTTAAATCTGGTTTCCAACACTCTCCTATCCCACGAGTATTTTATTCTGAAAGCATCTTCTGAGAGCTCAACATCGCTGATCTTGTGTTTTTAGATGTACTCTGCTGAGAAGGAATCTTATCCATAGAGTTTTTGCAGGAGGTTATTTTGACTGTCACGAACTGTACCATCGTACTGTATCACGATGTCTTATAAAGATTTAACTAACTTACGCTGGATATATCCTGTTCTTGATGTTTTAACTGCCGTATCTGACAACCCCTAGCGACCACCCATCGAGTGGAAGAAAAACTCATGAGGCTTTAGACCCTTGTAGAAAGAGCTGAAGACAAATCCTCGCGATTATGGAGAGTTATCATCCTTGCTGAAATGCGGCAAGGCTCTTCGAGAAAATCCAAGAGGGCATCTCCTTCCATCAACGTTCTGGTTCCCAAGACAAAACATGATTTGAGTTAAGTTAGTTTCTGATCCTTTACTCTTGGCAGTAATCATTTTATAGATGCAGTTCAGATAAGGCGATACCTTATCAGATACGATTTTCTGCATTGTTGAAAGTCTATTGTTGAGATTGACATTGATGTTGTACTCAAACGAATCGATGACTCTCTTACCTCTCTGATGAAGATTCTCCTTTACAATTGTCTATTAGTTGCGATACTTATTCAGAATGCTGTAATAAAGGGCGTTAATCTATACAATTTGCTCTCTTATATTCTTCTCCAGGTCCTCGTCAGGTACACAGTCAGCTGCGCCCACTGTAAAGCTGTTGGTCATTAGCCAGTTGTTTACAATACGTTGGGCTGTGGTCACGAACTCATTGGTCGCGTCTGGTCCTATCTACAACCAAATTGAGTGAACCAATCCACCAGCACCTGAGCCAACCACTTCCTTCTGCAATGCGCCTGACAGCAATTATCCCTTACGAATGATCATAGAAGAATCATCACGATTCCTAAGCCCATCTTTGCTTTTCCAGATTTCAATAGTAATCTTTTAAGGAATAATCATGCTCATGATTTGCTTGCCTGTCCATAGTGGTTCAGGTTTAATGATTGCTGGCATCGGTAACTCTCCTGGCTGCAACTGATAGTTTCCCTGTCCCTTTCCCTCCTTGCTGTCAATCCAAATCACTAGATTCATAACCTCCTCACGTGTCAAAAATGTATCACGCATAGTGAAGAGATAAATACCCAAAAGGGCATCCTGCACAATACCTATGACAGGAGCATTGTTCTTTGGAGCAACAATTTGTTTGGGTACATGAGTAATGTGTTTCAGTTCCGAAATGGTTTCATAGGATTGCGGAACATGCATATTCATCTCATCGCCGTCGAAGTCAGCATTGTAAGGAGTGCACACTGATAAATTGAGCCTAAAAGTGTTATAGGGGAGTATTCTGACTCTATGACCCATCATACTCATACGATGGAGAGTGGGCTGCCTGTTGAATAGCACATAATCTCCATTCTATAGATTTCGTTCCACGATCATTCCATAGTTGAGATATTTCTAAATTTCATTAGCTTTGTCGTGCACCTTCACAAAGTTGATGATATCATCGTATTTCTTTTTATCTTAGGAGGGTTTCAATATGTATTTGACTTTACCTTCCATGCATAGCTTCACCATTCGTTCATAATTGCATTCAGTTACCTACTCTGGAATTGTTAATGAACGAGCGATCTTCTCAGGTACACCCAGTTAATCCAGAGCCAAGTTGGAATCGGGAGAAATGACACTTCTGGCTGAAAAATCAACTCTTTTGCCCATTAGGTGCTGTCTAAATCTACCTTCCTTGGATTTAAGCCTTTCCTCTATGCTCTTAATTGCTTTTAGAGTTTTTTTCTTCTTGCCCCCTCCAGGTCGCTGTAGGTTTACTCTTTCCACCTTCACCATAATAGAGGCAACTATCTTCTCCATTTCTTGTATCTTGAAAGTACGTTCTGAGGCCTAAATATGCCCCTTCAGTTAATTGTTGATGGAAATGATTCTTACGTACGCCGCTGTGATGTCATCCTCTGCTCTTTTTTAAGGGTTCATTTCAATGGAAGGTCGAATTTGTGGAGGAGCCACTGCCACTGTTGCAATGAGGAGATCAACAGGTCTAGTAGTATGAAAACCGAGCAGTCTGTAATCTTAAGCAGTAATTTTTGCGAAAATATTGCGCACCCGACTTGCTGTATAAATTATTTATTTTCTTCTTGTTCCGTCCTCATTCCTTTCCTCAACAATGATACGATGATTGCGAAGAGATATGCGAGTTGGTATGCTGTTTCCGCACCCCTTGCCATGTGGATCATCCTCATCCTCCTGAAAAGGACATTTGTTGATGCTTCCAAGCAACTTGGCGAGCTCGTTTAGTTTTTTCGTGGGCTGGGCTATATGAATAATTCTTCTGAAGCGTTCTCTCTGTTGATCGTTCTGGATATAGAGAGGGGTACTTGAAAGATCTTTAGCTTGGAGCAACTGTGACAGATACACTTAAGAATCTTCTAGACATATTCCATAAAGCCGTAGTGGAAGACAGGCTAGTTGAGCTTTATATGTCCGAAGTGACCTTGACACTAGCGGCTTTCTCCACAAGTTTAGCACTTCTGGTCCAAAGTTGACACTCCGAGACGCAAGTCGTTAGGACCTGAATGAAGAAAGGTTTACCACCGCGTACGGGTTTCATGCCCTAATAAAGTCGTGTTTCAGTTATCTCAGCTACTGACCAGGCCTCCTAAATTAGGAGATGCTTACAAGCTCCTCTTTGGTGAAAGTCGAGAAGCGTACTAAGCGTACCTCGGCTGTCTCCGCTGCTGAGTATTTTGCAAGAGCTCCTGACTGTCTCATCAAAATTAAAATATGGATGACTCCAACACTGAAATTTAAATAAACAATTTCGATTCATTTCTATCAACTGTGCCGAATCAATGGGCAAATAGTAATGTTGATAGTGTGTTGGCTATTGATATGGATTGATGATAATCAGGTTCATTCTTCCGACTCGGAAGCAAATCTGGTCAGTCGGTAGGGTTTGTGAACCGCATTGAAGAGAGAGGATCCAAGTAGAAAGGCCTTGGATGTGAAATCTCTGCACTGTTCTACATAAATATAGAGTTACGTATGCAACTGGCACCCTCCTTTTCGCAGGCTTTCACACAAAATTCCTCCCCTCGAGCCTCATAGACACGTGGCAGGTATTGATTAATTTTGGCAGCTTCGTCTTCCCACTTGCCGTAGGTCGCAAAAGATGGAAGATAGGGCAGAGTAGATTTTTTGTCATTCGCAACATCTATGAAAAGATCCACCAATTGTTGATATTGTTCCCGATCCTTTGGTTATCGTTCTGCGATTTTATTGCTGTCAAAACCATTGAATTGGCTGACGGTTTAATTGTCCTCACTCATTATTAAATAAAATAATCAACTCGGGCAGCAATTATCATATCCAATATCGACATCATCATTACAAACGAAGGAACTCAAAGCTAACAATTGATATGCTTGCTTGGAATATATTAGTAGATTGAGATCAGATGTTGGAGGGTTTCCAGGATTGGTTCGTCATCTTCCAACGCTGCATGTTTGTTATCCCAAATCGAAACTACGCCATTTTACGTAACAGGTCTACTTATTTCTTTTCACGCGTTTCTGACGGCCGAAGACTTTTACTCAGAGTTGAATTGCTTAGCCGGCCGTTAGTTTACCTCAAGAAAAATTTATTGAATGTTGAGAATGGTTGGTACTTAGTCAGTTCTGGCAACTCATTATTTGATTTCTTCTTGGGTTCAATGATCAGTGAGGTCGTTTGCAGCATCTTTTAGTAAGCCTTTAGTTGAAGTTCGAATCCCAAATTTGGACATACTTGAGGTCTCTTTGATTTACACAGTTTAAGTGCGTTTAAAAAAGTCATACTCTTAAATTTGATCAAATAAGCAATAACTAAAGTAGAGGACTGCATAGATGAAGACTTACTCGTGAAACGCCGGCACCGCAGTGCACCAAGACGCTACCGATTCGCAAGTCTGACTTAAATTATAGTTACTTTTATCGATTTGCGTGGCGGCTGTTTCGAAATGAGCACTGATATTCTAATTTTTGCGATCCTACAAATCATAGATAATTTGTCGAATAGACCCGTCATAACGAAAGTTAAAGCCTTTGGCCACGGTTAAGACTATCTAATCAGAGTCATACCCGTGCGAATATTTTGGTCGCGTATCCAAGCGATATCTTAAGCCGCTGTGCAATCTCCAATAAACAAGGCATGCCCCTGACTGGTTCTAAGTATCTCGTCCGCATGATGATAGGCTAAATCTAGCATGTTCCACCTCGATAATAATAATATAACATCTAAATAAACCATTTAACCTAATTAAGTTTTGAAGTTTAAAGATCAAACTGTACTTGCTGATATATAGATATAGGTTATCTTATAGCATAAATATAGATATCAGGAGTAACTCTTATAATTGCTATTTTTATGAATCAATTGTTTAACAAATTCAGAGAACTCTCCATCAGAGATCTCAAGGAAAGAAGGGAGGAAATATTCTAAAGAACTAGGAGAATCATCAATGGCGATGAAAGTGGTTCTCAGCAATCTGAACAACAGGAGTAGGAAGAGGAAGATGAATCTTATATTGAGAGTGGAAACTTGTCACAAGACATGGTTCAATAAACACTCGAAGACTCATCTCCCAAAAAGAGTCATAAAAAAAATAAAAGAAAGAAAGAGGATTTTAAAATACAGAGGTACTGGCGCCAGATAGTGCAAGCAGCGGATTGGATGATAGAGGTGCCAGACAACCTCAATGAATTCTACACTGCAGTCAAGCCAGACGGTATCAAGTGCTTAATTATACTGAAGGATTATAGACTATTCATTAGAGATAAGAGCGGAAAGTAGGTCTTAGATTGCTAGACATCGACCAAATCATACAACGGTACTATTTTCGAGGCATATTATAACTAATCATCTAAATTGGTGGTCATTTCTGATTTGATTGCCTGGAAGAGTAATCCAATGACTTCAAGTGAATTTGAGTTTCGGTATTCCTGGCTTATTTCCAATTTTAACATAAATCAACTGACAATGTGGACTAAACTATCAGCCTATTTTATAGGATATGAACTCTGTACTCTTCCTACCTTGCAAAAAGTTTATGAAAGTGAAAGTCTTTTCCATAAAGATGGAATCATATTTGTGCATAAAGATAGTTTTTATCTTCATGGCCTGAATCCGAGCGTCCTGATTTGGAAGGACAGAAATGTTTCCAAATATTTTGAGGAGGAAATCGAAAAAAACAATGTCAATAGTAGAGGCATTGCTTTTTTAAATAAGTTAGGATAGGTCAAAACCTTATAAAATGTAATATTATTTGTAGTTGATCGGTCGAAGATAGATGAATCGCATAGATTCTTAAAGTTCACGTACACAGGTTTATCAATCTAAAATGTTGCAGAGTCTAAAATAACAGTTAGGTTATAATAACCCACAATAATGGAGACAGTCCGATACTACAGTGGTGCTCTTGACTCTTTGGGCAAATTATTATTCAAATGCAACATAAAAAAAGGACTGACCAGCATTGAGCAGCTTGTTCATAAACTAGTGCATAAGTCAGAATCGATGATTGAATGACCTCCAATATTTATACATTTCAGGCTGTTATTATAATTTTTAATTGTAAGCAATATTATCACTATTTAACTTTCCTTCTCTTCTTCTTTTCAATTAAATCCTCTCGAATACGCTTTATCAAATTTAAACACTCCTCATTCTCATTAACAAATTGGAGTAGATCCTGCTCTCTATTCTTTCTTAGATTTTAAATTCGACTTTATATTTAAAGCTCCTTGCTGTTCAACTCTAACATTGGCTAGGATGCGTGCTGCTACACTTCATCATTGATGTACTATTCTTCCTCGATTGCGACTTAATAATCTGCATTTCGAGGCAGTTTTGTTTCCATATCCACTCTGTTTTGATTATTTCTTTTTATCTAAAGACTGTCAAAATCAAAGTTTTAGTTGTTTATAGGACTTGAAACATCAGTACTTTCATTCGCATTGATTATTTGACTCTTAGTTATCCTTTTTAAGGGAATTTAGCCATCAATCTTTTTATCATTATCCTACATTTTTGTAGTGTTGGACTACTCTGAGATGCTTCTCGCTTTTGCATGACCGTTTAGTATGCTTTCTGTTCGTTTTAGATCATCGTGAATGCGTTTGCAAGCCGTCATAATCGAATGATAGTCTGAAGTAATATTCAAGGGCCGAGGTAAGGGCAAACTGATATTGATTAGGGAGTATACTAGGCTTTTGATTTGTGTAACTGTGGAAGCTATTCCCTGGAGATAGGAAGAAAATTGATTTAATACCTATTCAAGGTAACTTGCCGGATTGTCAATCTAAGCCATAACCTAAAATATATTTTAATTGAATAAATAGGTGATATAAATAAATTTGCAACTGATGCTAAATGCCCATTATTTTTGTAGAATAGATTTGGCAGCCAAACCAGTTGTGTATTTTGTATTTGATTTAACTCCTTATCAATATATTATTTGTATTGATTTTTACGCTGCTAAAGCTGGTAATATAAAAAGAAAAAGTCAGTTTTTATTTGGTAAGGGTAAAAAAATAATCAATAAGCAATATTGGATGGTCTATACGAACGTTTAGGTTAAATGTCGACTAATTACGTAAAATCTAAGTAAAAGAATTGAAAGTTGAAATAGAAAAATGTGTAAATTATAAAATAACGGTAATAATGAACTTATTCTATTGTAGTTTTGCCTCATTAACAACCTAAAGGTCATCTCAAAGGATTTGTTTCGTCTGTATTGACAAAACTGAAAATTATTTAAATTTCATTATTTGAGAGATAATCTCGATATTATAGAACATTATTCATCTAATTATGATGAAGCAAAATTCAATATATCAAAATTCAATACCATAATCCTCGAAACAAATCGGTGTAACTTTTTTTAACTTTCTATTTATTAGTGTTGAAAAGATAATTTCTTTGAATTCTTCGATAATTTGAATTATTTTAATAAAAAACAATTTTAAATTATAGGAGACTCGTTGGTAAAATCTTAGATCTTGGATGCTAAATATAAAACCCCTGCCTATCTTTTTTTAAATAACTCTAAATTCTTCAAGAATTTTACTCGTATTATATGAATCAACTTATAGGCTTCGGTTATCAGAAATCAGAAGGAATGATGATTAATATGATCAGGGCTGCTGCTTAAAGAAACAGGAATAAGGATAAATCAAATGATAAGCTGGCATACTCGTACCTTGACCCTACGACCCCTCACCGAAAGTGCTCTGAGTATTGGCATACACCACTACTCCAACCTGCTCTCCTGATCCTAACAGACCCGGTATTGTAGAAGACCCTTGAGCATATTATCCTTGGGCGAGGTTTATCGATCCGCTTCCTTGAGCTGGCAGCATTTTTTGATGGCGTGATTTCAAATGATTATTGTTTACGATAGTTCGAGAGTTGGCGACGTTTTTGATCTAAATATAGCAAGGGTTACTTGAGACTGCAGGAGCCAAAGATGATAGAAACGTTATGAGATTTTATTTGCGGTTATTTAGCAAACATAGTTGAGGATTTCATAACTGCATTTTAATGAATTTTTAAAATACCTACAATAAAATTAAAGGCTACCTTGACCATTTTTGGTGCTTACACAGGCACGCTTGTTGGATTTATTCAGAATTGTCGAAAGTCAACCTTCTCATTAAATGGATGAAACCCTACGTTTAGGGTACTTACTCAAGTCTGTCAGGTCTAAATTGAGATGAATTTAGAACCAATTGTAATTTTTTAGCCAGCCCCTTGAGTATGATGGTATTTTCCTCAGATATCTCATAGCACAGTCTGCATTTGAACTCAGTCTACAGATCTGATTCCATTCCTTAATTTTTATAAACTAGCAAATTAATATTAACTAATAATATTTAACGAGAATAAACGATGAAGTTGGACATAAATTATTTTATCTACCAAACATAATTGGTATTTCACTTAGTCATTGAGAGGATTAAATTGGTGCTGCTTTGATCTTGTTATTAATTATTTATAATCTTTAGAAATACAGAACAGAAATTGATTATAGAGAGTTCATAAATTAATGTAATAATAGGCATGTAGCAGCAATTAGCCTGCCATCAATATCATTATCAATCGCTTTATTCAGAACTGGAAGAACTGTCCTCTCGCTTGGAGAAGGTTTCAGATTGTAGCTTATTAATTGTCGGAGTTTCTGGCATTATTACTTTCCTATCTTTCTCAACTCTCCCATATCTCACAGCAAAAACACTTCCAGTCAGCATACCTCCCACCATTATCGCGAGTAGAACAAGGCAACAGACTCCTGAGTAACATTTAAAGTACCAAACTGCACTGAGCGGTAAAGAAAATTTATGCAAAATGCATTATAAACAAATCTGAGATTATTAGCGATTGTCGTACAGTTGTTAGAGCTGTCTAACCCGTTGATCTAGCTAGTCACCAAACTATTCAGGGTGGATACCGAACTATAGAAGGAGCTAACTTTCGTGCTAAATGCCGTCAATTGAGCATTGAAGTTATTATTGGCGGTTAGTAAAGCATTGAGCTGATCAATCAAACTTTGGTAGAGATTAATCCGTGAATCACGATAGTTGATAACTGAAGTCATATAATTCATTAGGCTGCTATAGCAAGCCGTGCTGTTTTGACACTCGCGCACATTTACATAACGACTCACTACATCACTATTGGACCAAATGGATGCGGATGTATTACTAAATTTTGTATTAAAGGAGATGCAGGTATTGCCAGACCCGAAAGTAGTACCGCTTGTAGTAGATGATGATGTATAAATGGACTCAGTACTATTAAAAGTGCAGTTTGTATTGTCAAACACCCAGTAATCATTTGTACAGCAGGGAGGCACCCCACCAGTCCCATTGTTTGAGTATTTATTTAATCCTTTTAGAGCAACATAAGGATTGTCCTCAGTTGTTAAGGCAGGATCAGCATCAATGTAAATTCCTGATTGGTACTTTCCCATCACGTTGATCCAAGCATTAATTTTAGTTGGAGAAACAGTAGTATCAACATAATTGGCATTTGAGTTGTTCATCATGTTTAAAAAGGTGGTAATTTGAGAAAAAAGGTTGCTGACTGTTTGCATTTAATTATTGATGGAGAACTGTTTCATGATGTTACCATCTCCATAAAAGCAAACATTTAGTTTTTGAAAGAATAGGCTGAAGTCTGTTGAACTTGATGATTGAGAGTAGGAGATGAAGGAAGATTGATTTAGAATGATGCCTTAGTAGAACTGACAAAACGAATAACTCATTCCTCCAAGAGCCAGTAAAATAAAACTTATAGCCACCACCCCAAAGTATGTGATTCCGTATGCAATCCATCCAAGATGGACACTAGTCTTGCAACTAAATAGTTCAAAGCTGTGTGTGGCAATCACTCCTAACAAAATGAGCATACTTGCAGCCATTATGAAGGCTAGTACTCCCTCTATTAGGTAAAGCCCCCAGTTGAAGATTTTATCAAAGACTGTACTTGAAAAAGTGCCAACAGCTACAGTAATCCCATCGAGGAAATTAGTAGTCATACTTAAAGAGTTCAAACAAGTATTAGCATTGGCAGATATATTGATTGCTGAGTTTGCTAACAAAAAAGCTGAAGTATATACTAAGTAGCCTTGATTGGAGACTGAGGCGGTTACTTGAAGCCCGCTGCTTATGTCAGAAACCATCGTATTGCTAGTTCCATTGGGCCCTAAACCAGAGCTGATAAAGAGAGGAGTGACTGTTGGTAAAGGATTACCTCCTGAAATAGCTGATGCTGTTGTAGTGGGATTGGGAGAGTTTACTTGTGATTGATTATTGTTTTTGTAAAGATTAGCATTCATTTGATTGAGCGAAGCCATGCTCGTTATTAACCAGTCATTTCCAGCTAAATTGGTACTAATGCTTGTACTAGCGGTAGACAATAGAGACGAAACATTTCCTATTTGACTTTGCAGCTGACTGAAACCTCCCCAGTTGTTACTTTGATCCCCGTTAATGGCTAAGTCCAGAGTATAATAAATACTGCATTTGGTCATCGTGATGTAGTTCTGTAGTTGTGGAAAGTATACAAATCCTATGATTGTAGTAACTGCTATTCCTACTGCAAATATAATTGCAAAAATTGTTACACAACGTAATTAATTCTTTTAGTAAGGTCGGCGGGTGAAGTCACGCTTCCAGGATTGACAAGGTGGACACGATTTTTCAAATACACAGCAGCAAAGAGCAATTACAAATGCCAAGGCAAAACCAATTGCCACAATAATGAAGGGAATTAGTACTCTTAGAGAGGTAGTATATGCCATAAGACTATTGGTATCACCTGCAAAAATTGAGGCTTTAATATTAGCTTGATCTGAGGGGCTGTAAATACTTCCATAAATAAGATTGACTAATGACTGGCCGCTCGAATCAACAGTAACATTAGCAGAGGCAACATTGAATCCACTTGGACAATTATTATCTGTAAGACTAGTAGAGGAAGCAAACCCAATTATTAGTAGAGCGATTGTGATTTGATTCACTGTTCCTAACATATTATAACATTAGATATCATCAGACATAAATCATCAATATTATGAATCTATTATACATTATGCAACAATAGAAAATCAATCAACTACATTTATAAAGATAGATTACTTCCATAATCCCTTTTTACCACCAATTAACAGGCTGGGCAATATTAGTTTACCTGTTTGCACGGGGATCAGGTAGAGGTCGAGATTGCCGTCTGAAAAAACTGCCAGCTCACCTTCTACTCTTCCCACCAGTTCAAAGCCTTTTCCTGGATCGATAATGCTCAGTAATCCTCCCTCTTTGCTTTTTATTTTAACAAGTTCCAGCTTTTTAAAAAGAGGCATAGCATTCTTAGACTGTCTCTATATAACAAGGTCTACTGTTTCCAGCTTATAAGGTTTAAGGAGTTCTTTTTTTACATACTGCTGGAGATTGATTGCACTTACAAAAGAAGGTCCTTCCTGCATACTAATAGCTTCATTGGCTAGCGTTGGAAGATCAGTATCTATTTACAAAGAAATGTGCTCTGATTATAGCTTCATTTCCTCGCCTTGCTTCAAGAGAATAAAATTTTGCTATGCAGAAGGAAATACTTTGATAAGGTGATTGGACAAATTATGAATAGTGTACTCCTCTAGCTCCTAGCAGTAGATATACTTTACTTCAATAGGCTTATTCCTGCTGTAACTTAGAGATGCTTAGACTAAATAGCTGTACTCATCTTGGTGAATCTATAATTGCAAACGCAGACTTTCACCTCTCTACCAGCTAGCATTCGAAGAAAAGCCGCTGTGACTCATCGCACTGCTACCTTTTCTTGGGCGTAATGTACTCCTTATCGCCTATTTGCCTCCCTTACAGCGTACCATCAACATCAGTTCAATGCCTTCGCTACCTACCTCGAATGAGAAAGCTCCAGTGCGAGATCTATTGACCCATGTTTTATTGATTCTTAGCCAATCGTTGACTTCCTCCATCTCACCTGCCATAGGTAATATCTTTTGCAAAGGTATAGCAATATTGTACGTCTGATAACTGAAAACAGGTTTGATTCGAAAGACAACAGGTGTCCACAATTCTAAAAAAAGTGAAACAGTAACCGATTTATCTTTAAGCAAGCCAATAAGAGTTGAATGGGAAGAGCTATTTCTTTCTCTATTCACAATGCTGTTTGTTCTGTCTCTATTTACCATGCTGCTAGTATTTCGAGGTCTATTTTCCCGTAATTTGGTGTCACAATTCTGGTAATCACACTCCAACCTTAGCGTCTAGATAAACGAATGAATACATGATAGTGAATATAATTGAGAGTGAGATGTTCTGACTTGTTGATCATATGTGTAAATTCCTCCTCCCTGAGCTTCTCCTCAAATGAACTATATTTTCGATTTTTCTTCTTCTTGATTCTACCCTCTTCTTACATCTCTGCAACTTCCTGCAGTTCAAGGTTTTTATTGACATAGTAGCATACCATGGATCCAATTTTAACTTCCAGCTGTCTAATAATAAATATTAGACATTATTGAGTGAGTATCGACAGTTAAAGTTAAAGATAATTCTACTCAAGCATTTTGATGGAAACCAACTTCATTTTAATTAGCTTTGACTTCTTGTTGATATCGAGGATAGAGAGCTAAAGAGAAATCAGGTCGTTCTCAGAAAGAAAAATTAAATTTAGTAATTGTTGGTTGTTTACTTTTATCACCAGCGTCGATTACGAGGAGTCATAGTTGAAATTAGCATCCAGTAAGATTCCCATTCGTACGTTTATGAGGCTGTGATCACCTATCTTACTCTATTACCCTCGCTACCGTAAAAATATCTATCGGACTAAGTTAACTGTCACACTCCATTGGTGTTTGAGTTTCATTAATTCTTAATTGAGCAGTAAATGAATGACGTTGTCGGTTTTGACTGCATATTTGTGGGTGATTCTAGAAAAAGACAATGAAAGCATCGATTAATCATGCTGCCTATCATCTTTGGCCTTATTGCGATGTGTTATAAGTAGGAGAATGAAATTATAGTAGTCTTCTACAAATTTGAGAAGCGACCATAGAACTTCATCTTCCCTGTTGCGGTTGATAAAGTTATCCTTTTCAGGTTCATACCTGAGCGATCTTTTAAAGAGAGCGTCATTAATGTAGGCATCTTATTCGTCATAAGTACTGATCTTCTCTGCTTTCTTCATTATCTTCTCAATATATCCGTAAATATCATTTCCCTTCAACGCATACTACTCAGTATAATTGGCATTGAATTTCAAGTTTTAAGGCTGAACAACAGACAGATAAGTCTTCAGAAGGTTTAACTTCACGGAACGGGTCAAACGTTTGTACTTCGTTGAACGATTTAGATAATCGTGTTAATTTATTAGACTTTTTAGATATAACCACTTAAAACCTTATAAACCACCAAACAGCAGCAGTAAATTTTCATCAATTTTATCTGTTATAATGACTGATTCACTGGATGGCTGAGAAGTCACTTTTCTTTAGTTTTGACTCAGCTGATTAAGGCAATAATCGACTTCTGCTTCAATTGTTCTGGGATACAGTGTCAATGGATCAAAATTATAAAGCAATGCACCCAATATTTCCAACGAACTTCGATAAGTTCTGGCAACAGCGATAGTGTACCCCTGATACTCCTCTTCTTTTTGTGGATTTAAAAAGGTGGGATAAGCTCTGCCAAGTCTATTAACAATTTCATAAGCCTCATCAATGATGGACACAATCCATAAATGTTTAATAATTTCGTTCTTGGTCTTGATGACTGTAAATATATTATTGAGTCCAAACTCAATAAAATGTTTTAACTTTTTCATTGAGTCGCAGTAGTTCATAAGTTCAACTTGTAGCTAGAATATTTTGAAAAAAGAGAAGGAACAGATACGAAGGAAACCGTTAGGAGAACCAAACTCTTTAGAAATTTGAGAATAGCTTCGTTCAACGAAGGGAGGAAGGTAAATTACCTTAGACTCCAAATCACGACTAAAGCAGCGTTGGTTGTAGAGCATGTCTTGCCATAGCAGAGACAGTATCTATTACGCTTTTTCATCTAGCCCGATTTTACGATAGATATAAGCCAACTTACTTTTATTCTTGAAAATACTCGCTAGGTTTAAAGGCTTTAATTCTGTGATTGATATACTATTGATCTAGGTAATGCACTGCTAAACTCGTTTTTATAGTGACAATTTGAAGAGATAACTCAGCGCATCTGAACAACGTGATCTTTGCTGATCTACTGAGTTATCTCCATTCCCAGTTTAAAAAAGGATTAATTTGGTGAAGTTATTCCGAAGCTGTTTGGGTATTTACCTGGACAAGTTTTAGTAACTATTTTGGTATATTTTCTAAGAATATATTGATTGGTACGTTTACTTTCTCATCCACATAGATATTGCTGGGAAAGTATATGTAGAGAATGTTTTACTTTAGAAGTGCACGATTACGAAGGATATATTACATGTGGGCCTCACCGAACACCTATATACCGATAAGCGGATCGAGCAGAGCTTATGTTGGCTTTGGATCGCCTTAGAGGAAGAGGGGAGTGATAGGAATGCAGGCCACAAAAGGCTTTTGTACTATTATTGTCATTTCCAGTTTGAGATTGAGGAGGGGCAGAATCTACTTATCACCTCGGAAGGTGAAGGAGAGGCCCTGCTTACTGTCCACGCCTACGTTGGACTTGTCAAGCGGCATCATTGATTCAATATAAATTCATTCAGAAGATTTATACTCAGATATCAACCATTTATTGAATTGGGTTGTGCCGAGTTGATTCAAATCAGATATATTTTTATTGTAATTTTGACTGATCAGCCGATGGACTATTAGCTAGTACACGGATCTGCTCAAACTCCCAGGTTGCCATAACTATAGCATCCCTAAGGCATGATAGACGCTTCCAACATCGATATAATAGTGCAGACTACGCCCAATGAAAAAAACTAAGAAGTCAAACCAAGCAAAACTCCTCACTCATCAATTGGATATCGAGCAGATATCGATGGACTCCGAATGATATCAATTATCGTAGTTGTCTGTCATCATGCTTGGTACAACTCTTTTCCTGGAGGATACATGGGAGTGGAAATTTTCTTTGTGATATCTGGATACTTAATCTCAAAAATTATCTTCAAAGAGCTTAGAAAATAACAAGCCTTTTCCTACTCTAAGTTCTACGGTAGAAGAATAAGAAGAATCTATCCTGCCTTAATTACAATGCTTCTTTATTCCTTTTATATCCTATGCGAATGTTATAACTCAGCACAGCTCAA
>Ga0302191_10000425_pt1 | contig 26916 bp, 24 predicted proteins | sample II_Bog_E3_1_FD_198775 | JGI IMG/M metagenome (GOLD analysis project Ga0302191, IMG submission 198775) | Peat permafrost microbial communities from Stordalen Mire near Abisko, Sweden - II_Bog_E3_1 | ecosystem: Environmental > Terrestrial > Soil > Wetlands > Peat | place: Sweden: Abisko...
TAGGTGCTGCGTAACTTGTAGAGCCAGCTGTTCAAGCAACTATAAGAGTGATGATTACAATTAAATATCTACGTCAATACGATAATCATCTCAAAGTATATCAGTTTTATGTGAGTCAGCAATCTAAAATTTATAAAATTTTGAAATGAGATCAAATGGATGAATTATAGTATCAGCTAAAAATAGAATTTATTTGTTATATCATTGCATCAACGCCTGAATTGAAATTTATTTTTTATCAGAATGACCCAAATCAATAATTTATACAAAACCAGTGCTTACTGAAAGGAGGCAGGCGCCAGTAATAATGAGTAATTGTTGGAGATAGTAATAATTAATATAAAACATCAACTCAAAAGGGTTGAACGGACATCTCAAAGTAAGGCACATCGTCTGCACATGTTTCTAGACTGATTTTTCTTAATGTTGAACATTTATGAAAGGGAGGTATGGGAGTCTTGCCTTTCTGAGCCCGCTTGAATATTTTGGTGACGTCGCCCAGGTAGACGCGATGTTCATGCCCACTGATCATAACAGGTATATATTTTTTGCCCATTTGTTACTTGCTATTTTCTTCTACCTTTATTAATATTATAACTGTACCGTTTTTCTCAATAAAACCCCAGCTTTAATTAGCCTTCATGACTTGTAAAGAGAAGCCGAAGGCATCAAAGTAGTTGTGTATAAGCAATGAATACCAATAAAATCGATAAACTCAATGATAAATAGGAAAAATCCAGCAGTCAGTAAATATAATTGCATAATGAACTCATAATAAAAATCGATGAGAAGAAACCATGTTTTTAATAAGCTGAAAATCAGCAAATAGTTGTGCTAAATGATTGTCATTTGAGGCAATAATAAATTGGATAGAAAGTCTCTTCATGCCTTCGTCTTATACGATACTTATCGTTGATTCAGTAAATAGCAAGAGTGGAAATAAACTGATAATAGTCCAAGACAGTCAATTGACCTCGTCTTGGAAACATTAGAAGATCAATTAACCCTGTTCGTTCTCGTATTAGCGTATGCGCTCCTCAGTATCGAAGTCTTCCTCCTTACCATGGAACATGTGGTTGCACAGATCGAGTACAGTACGCTTGTCCATTTCGGCAGCTTCCCCTTCTAAATAACATCAGAAATACCCTCCTTGTTGGTGTTTTAATAAAAATCGATGAATTAACTGATACGACGCTGTACATGAGTTTCCTCCAGCTGACGTTTGAATCTATCGCGGCATAGATAGGACAGAGTAATTAACAAATGCATCAATACAGACACTTCTATCTTTTAGGGAGGCTCCTTAATAATCTTGAGGATGCTGTCAATAACTGATACGACCAGTTAAGGTTTTTTCTATAACAAAGCTTGGCAGGTCTTGGAATGAACGACATTGGCTAGCATAGCAGTAGCAAAATCCAAACAAAACATGTGAATCTTTGTAATAAGACTTTTGCGCACCAAACTGATCACCCAAGTGATCATTTAATTGTCCCAATACACGCGAATTATGCTGTCCTTTACACTGCATTTTTGTAGAATCGCTAGACAAAAGCGTTGAGTGACACTGCCGTTGTCTTGTTCTTTTAAGATCTAAATCTTTAATGGCCTACCTTGATGATACGATCCAGCACGCTCACATCCGTCCCCCCATTCGTTAGATACTCTATTCCTCGCAACGTTGATACTATCACGCTAATCAAAGATGTGACTGCATGTCTCAGCGATTTATTTTTAATGTTAAGAATCTCGATGAGAAAATCAAAGTTGTCTGTTTGGCTGATCTTAAAAATATCTCTGCGGATGAGTTCGTCAACCAAATTTTTTCTTAGTTCAGGAGCTATTTGGAGAGCATTAACTCTCAATGATAGAAGAATTTATATGATTCCCTAGATATACTTGTCATTGAAATGTTGCTATAACTTAGCTTTATGGTCCTTGATGACAGACTAGCTAATGAGTTCTGTCCCTTCAACTCGGCCTTAGTTAATGATAATCTTGTGGTGTTTGCCGAGCTGTATCTTATAGTTTTATATGGTCTCATTGAGTGCATCATACTTATTGCCACCCTCCTTGATGTTGTGGATAATTTGTAGCAGGTTGATTGACACTGAAAAGATCTGCCTGCCTGCTTGCAGTACCTCTTGATACTTTTTAAGTTGCGCTTTGTTTTATTTTTATAACTGTTGCTCGTTTTTGGTCTTACTGCTGGGACAACGCATCACACTCTCTAGTTTAGTCTCTGCGCCTTTACTTTTCTTGTTCGGCTGACTGCCCTAAATTATGCCGTAATTACTCTCTTCTTGAGTTCTTCCTCAAACATATCGAGGGAGGTGTTGAGTTCCCAATACTTCAGGTATTCCCTGATATAATCGAATACTTCTTGCTGATCGCTATCTCCTGACATTTAAATTATAATTCAAATCCTTGCATTATTCGTACGATTATCTAATTAAGAACCATATGCACAGTGAAATCAAGGAGAATGCTCCACGAAAGGATGCGCCTCGTGTATTTATTCGTGATGCTATTTCTTCCGAGGAGAAATCTACGGTTTGTAGTAGGTAAATCCATCAAATATTAACCCTTTCTACTTTAACGTGCGGTCCAGGTTTATAGTACTTTCGTAACTGTTTTCGCGGAAGTCAAGGTCGAACCCTTCGTTATTGAGAGCTTCTTTAAACGAAATTGGGGCCTAAACCTCTTTGCGCAGCACCTGATCGAAGTTGACGTTGGCAAAAAAGGCATGACTGCGGATTTCTTCAGCATCTCGTGCAAATCCCAATCGATCCTTGGGTTTAAGTTTGAACAGTCCACGCAAGAGCGATTTTGCTTAGGGGGATAGTTCCTATGGTATAGGAACTGGTTTAGTTGTTATCTTTTTTAAGATTTCGTTTTTATTGGTTGAGTAAAAGGGCGGTTTGCCTGTCAGCATGTCATAAAGGAGAGATCCCTATATAAAATATTACCTACGAAGCTGAACCAGTCTGCGGTTTGACCGTAACCTTTACCTAACATTACTTCTGGAGCAATATATTCAGGTGTTCCGCAGATACTATATGTTACCTGTTTGTCGGAACAGCACACCTTCGACAATCCGAAATCAGTTACTTTGATGTGTCCGTCTTGATCTAAAAGGATATTTTCGGGTTTGAGATCGCGATATATAATGTTGCGTGAGTGGAGATACTCGATGGCCAACAGTATTTCCGCTGCGTAGAACTTAGCCACTTCCTCTGGAAATTTACGGTTTCGTCTGAGCAGGTAAAAGAGTTCACCCTGAGGTCGTAAAAAATCCTACGCCGGACATAAGGTCACAGAGAAGATAGAGTTTATTGTCACTCTGAAAGGCATAATGCAGCTTCACGATGAAAGGATGGCTCATTGCTTCAAGAATAAACCTCTCGGCTAGGGTGTTGATCTTCTCTTCCTAGCAGGTAATGGAGTCTTTTTGAATAATCTTCATCGCATAGAAACGCCCTACTTTAATTATTGCGTACCTTCATCTGTATCCTTTACCATGAAAACTTGGCCAAAGGCCCCCTTCCCCAAACCTCTCACTACTTTAAAGTCAGTGATTGACTTATTTTTTTTGGCAATTTTTTCTTCGACTGGCAGTTCCTCTGTATGTAAATATGTATACGGTTGAAGAAGGATGTGGTATTATTGCAGGTAAGAGTAAGAAATTCTTTGATTTACTGAATTTTTTCAGCCTCACTATCATCTAAATCAACTCGCAACTACGGATGTTTGTTGTTATTCTTAGTCCCTTGCTGTGAGCCTTCTCAACTGTAGGCTCTGCTCCCTATGGTTTGGCACAGATATCTCCCATTTACGCTGCCAACAATGAATCGAATGCGAATTATAATTCAAAATTTAGAAATTGTCAAGTCTGTACAAAGCCTTCTTTAATCGAGACTGATATACTCTATCCTTGTTATGACTGATTGGTATATTTTATTTAAGTTGGTTTCTGACTTAATTGAAATCAAATAAAATGCCTTATTCTTACATTGGCTACCTACCATCATACATAATTAAGCTATCTTATAAGCGATTTTACTTGCAAAGCATCTAAAATATCCTTGCCTTTCCTTTTTCAACTGATAAATTTACATATCCAAGCATGTAACGCTTAGAGCAAGGACATAACTCAAAATATTAATTTTATTCCAACAGTTTTTCAAAAATGGAAAATTAATCACTCGTTCAGCCTACAATCTCCGAACCCGTCATTCCTCAAAGGCAACGTTTCAAGTTCAGCGAGCCACGCGAACCCAATATTTTCTTCAGTAGTGAATTTGACTCTGGCAACATGCATCGAGTAAGCAGGACTGACTACTATCACTACAGTATCTGGACTGCCTGTGATGCGCAGGGTACTTCCAACGAGGGATATCCAAAAAGTTGGTTTTATTTTTAGGCTGGCGGTTTTGTCAACCGTAAAGTCTCCTTTTCAGTTCACCGGCTACATTTTCTGTACGCTATGGTAGCTTTTTAATAATTTAGAGCAAGCGGCATCATCTCTATCTTCCAGTATATCGTATCAGGAATTAATAAGGCGAACTTGGGACATGGGAAAGATTGCCTCACCCAGTAGAAAGTTTATCCATCAATTCTGAAGAATAAATGGTTCTAAAATTTGACTTTGCGTTCATGAAAGGAGTGCAAAGCGTTCAATTTGCCTTTACATATCCTTACTCCTACGAGCAATGTCGAGCTGATGTGCTAAATCTAAAATAAAAGTATCATAATGATAAAGATTTGCTGATGAGGCAGTACGCCCTTACCCACAGCTACGAAAAAAGAATAATAGATATGCTAATAATTTCATCTCATGAGGGCAAGGAAGGGTATTAATCCTTCAAAAGTGGTGGTTTAGCAGAACAGAAGATTGTTCGCTTCAGAAGCAGCAAGCCAATCATTTTTATTTCTGCTCGTGTTCATCCTATTGAAACCCCTTCAAGCTATACTATCAACGGCATCATTCAATTCCTCTTGGATAAAAAAGATATGCGTGCTCATTTGCTACGCAAATATTTTGTTTTCGTATTAGTGCCCATGCTCAATCCCGATGGAGTGGCGAGAGGACATTGTCGCATGGATTATCTCAATCAAAATCTAAACCGCTACTATAGCACTCCGGACTAACAAAAACAACCTTCGTGTTATGCTGTAAAAGCACTTTGTGAGTATTACCACTCAGAAAGACGATTATTTATGTACCTAGATCTGCACGCTCATCCCGCTTTCAAAGGCAATTTCACTTTTGGCAATGCTATCTATTAATTTGTTGAGCAAGTCGAGAGCCAACTTTTTCCGAAGGTGCTGAGTCAAAACTGCATTAATTTCTAGTTCGAGCAATGCATATTTTCACGTAAGCATATGAAGGCTCGAGATCGCAACGAGGACGTTTCTAAATAAGGATGCGGGCGAGTGGTGCTATACAAATAGTTAGGTATCGTTCATTCTTATACTCTGGAGTGTGGCTATCATCTTAATACTTTTGATAATGCTCTTTCTGTTGAAACCAACACACTCAACAAATTTTTAGTTCGCTATCGGATAAATGATCGAGAGGAGAAGATATATGATCCCAACGAAAGAGTGTTCTAGGACGACAAACTTCCCAAATATGCAACTGATTCCGAGAGTAAGACTAAACACTTTGATATATTTGAGCATACCACTCATCCTCTAGACAACAAATAGGATGGATACTATACGAGAGAGCGAGTCACATATAGCCCCTAAACCTTTTACAATTTGGGAAGGAACATCCTCATCTCCATTCTTGACATTTGGAACAGAAATCCCTATACTCGAATCAGTGATTCCAATGGTTTTCGTAAGTAAATTGCCGATGGGCAGGCCAAGTTAAACCGTTTTCGCAAAGAGCAAGCGGGCATTAAGACCAAGCAAAAGCGTATAGTATAATTGATCGAGGAGCAATTCTATGGATAGTGGCGCAAGCGTAACGTCTGCAATAATGTTGTAACTGCAGGCAATCAGCGAGACAAGCGAAGAAATCAAACTAATTAGGTGAAAGCTAGCACTCTGAAACAGCTAAAAGAAGAGAAACCTGAACAAGATAAATGCACTAAGCTTTTGGAAGTTAGAACTCTGCCTAATTCCAATAATTCTCATTAAAAATAAGTCACTGAGGCAAAACCCATTCATTTGCATGCCTTCATTGAGAAATAGGACAAACAGATCTCAGTGTAAGGCTACCATCCTGGTGAGAGTAAGCCGTTAAATGCTCGTAGCTTCAAGATGTCTCGAGCTAAGCTAATGGTTAGTTCCAGCCATTGCTAAAAGTAAGGGCAGAGAGTAGCAAGTACGAGTAAAGATCTTGCTAGTACAAATATAAAGCTCAGTATATAATAGGATTTAATGCGAGCAAGCAGAAATGATGCATTGTGCATAAGTTCAAAGATTATTCGTACCTCTAACTTCAGCAACGGGGTAAAGCCTCCTCGTAATTTGATTGTGGGGGCACTCGTGAACTCGAGTATTCCAAAGCGATGATAGTTTTTTAAATCGATGTCAATTTATCTTTCTCTATCTATCTAAATCTACTTAATGCAAACTAGCAAAATTAAATCTTTAAATTTGCCTTTAAAAAATGATGAATAGTGTTGATAAAATAACTAAGAAAATGTCACAAATTTTAGTTGCTGTTGTCTTATCTTAATAATTTCTTAAAGTTTATCGGATCAATGTTTGCATTGATATCTGTTTTGATTTTAATAAACTCTTGATTAAAATATATCGTAATAATAGCATTATCTTTTGGAAGTAGTGATTGTATATATTAAGTCATTATATCATAATTTAAGTACTTGAGTATGGATACATATATCAACAAAAACTGGATTCATTTGTTTCCCTCCTTCAATTCCTTGTGCTCCTTGTTCGTCACCGGCTACGATTTGTTATTTAGGAACTTTACAGATTTAGAGTCGTAGTTGAGGTTGCGAAACAGATCAGTCAACAGTTTCTCGAAGTGCTTGAGTACTTAGGTGTTCTATCCATTGAAATCCACCCAAATCTCCACTCGGTAGTAGGCCTGCAAATTTTTAGGTGAAATGAACCTGAATCCGTTGATGCGCTCGGAGTGGTCAAAATCTTCGCCGAGAAGATAAAACACCAGATTTGAGTAGATCTCATCCTTGTTTTATTGGTTCTTGTTGACTGAAAAGACAAACCGACCACCGTTCTCATTCTTCGGGTCTTCCCATTTAGGCTCAATCTCCTTTTTGAAGTACTCGACTGAGTTTATCTTGCGGTATTTGTCTCGAACATAAAAGCTGAGTGATGATTTTGGTACGTGTTGTGCTTGTTGTTGTTCTGTAGGAAGTAGTCAAGACTGTTGAGTTTGCAGTTGTTCCAGACGTAGGCAAGGTCTGAGGGTGAACGTAGTTGGTAGACGCGTTGAAAGTTTTAATTGTATTTTTCGCTGGGTTCTGCTGACTCTGCCTGAAAGCAAAACCAGACTCCCCACTCATTGAGGAACTCGGTATCAAACATAAGTAAAGTTATAGATGTTGATAAAAGAATTACCAAATTACAAATATCCTCCTCGTGATAAAAAGTGAGGTCCGATATATCTATATGGAATTGACCATCAGTTATTAGTTGTTTTAATATCAAGGGTTCAAAAAGGACATTTTCAATTGGATTGCTGGCGTCGGCGATGAGGAATCACTTAAAGATAGAATGATTCAGTTATGACTCCTTCCGAAGCAATATTGCTCAATTCATTTTAAATGGACAATTTAAAGGAGTGGAGTATCGTCCATTAAATTAAAAGGGTAATAATGCAGATATTTCATTAAAAATGTGTGTTAAATTAATAATTTGAACATGTTGGATGAGAGCAATTAAAATTATCTCCGAGGGAGGAAAGATGCATGCGATGAAGCTATCCGCACAGTTGACAATAAACCCCTATCGAGTATCAAAGAACTTAGTACAAATTCAGAATAATTGCTTGTTCGTATGTTGATGCTATCCATTGAAATAGACCGCAAAGATACCATCATTCAGTAGTTACTGATGACAGTATCTCATCAGTAGGAACACGAGATTATCAATGAGTTATCCCTAAAATGTCAAAAGTATTAAATGGATATTGCAACTTTGAATGAGACTGTTACAACGCTAAGAGATACCATATCAGAGATTGATTCCTTTAAGAGTAAGGATACATTTACCTCCATCTATCAAATTAATGAAGAGTTGGAGACGAAAGTACGTGCTTTGTAAACCTCTCTCAGAAAAGAGCAGAATGAGAGGATAGAACTGTAGTAGTCTCTTAAAAATATCAAGATCAATCAAACCAAGACTTAGTATCAGCTTATCAAAAATTAACAAAACTAGAAGGCAAAAGTGCGCGAATTAGAGACCAGTCTTATTAATGAAAGGACAAGAATTGAAAGTGAAAAGCGTTCATCCATTTAGAAAAGTAGTATTATTGAATAACTGAGGAGTAAAGTGACAGAACTCGAAAACAGGGAACGGTTTATCTTGCAACAGAATGAGGACCGCATAAGACTCTTCCAGAGTGAAATGATTTTCAATGACAACATGAAGAAGTCACAAATCACGTCGACCGAATAAAAAATTAGCGCCAGTGTGCAGGAAATTAGTAGATTAAAAGAAGAAATCACTTATCTCAAGCAAAACATTGAAGAACTCAAAGAAGTACTCTAGCTTAAGGGAAGAGATGTTAATAATCAGATGGGAGAATATAAGTCTCTGTAAATGAGACTATTTAAACAATAAAGTGAGTTGAGGGAAAGCAATGCCAAATTAGAAGGAAAAATGCAGTAAATTCTTCACAAGGATAGGGAGGCTCATCAAAAAGAACTCATTATCAAATCCATGCAGGCTGATATAGAATAGTTTAAATTGGGTTTGGCAAATCGAGAACAAGAGGTCAACATGTACAACTAAGAGATAGGCCGATTGAAATCTGAATTGTCCGACCTGTACAATCAGGTTGATTCTCAAAAGATAGAAATTCGCAAACTAAAGCGAAGACCCACTGCTCAAAGTCTCTTATGTGAGAGTTGTAAAATAAAATAGAGTGGAAGTACTATAATATCATCTCAAAAAAGCATAGCAATGGTCAACATGACGGAAATAATAGAATAAACCTAAGCATTGATTCGATCAAACAAAAAGATATAGAGTTTGATAACCCAGCGGGAAATGAACCTGGATTAATCAGTTCACGTCTATTAAAAGCCTGCATAGGAGCTGTGATGATTTCTATTTTTAATATTTGTTGGCTCTGCAATTAATTTGTTGATATTATACGATTAATTAAAATTATAGGGGTATTAAATAGCCATATTTTAATGCCATAAACACAGTTTCTAAGTTTATACTGAAGTTTAGGAAACATTGTGAGAAATATAATCATTTTTTGTTTGTTAGATATTTGCAGATTAAACTTAATCAATAATCACAAAAGGTATAATGCCATCAAATACTCTAAATGAGGCTCATCTATGAGACGGGTAAGGCACCAATTGCTCAAATAATATCTACTCAAGTGTTTAATAAAAATTCACAATTAGAAAAACAATATTTTATTAGAAAAATTACCACAAACATAACATTTTTTAGATTGAGTCAAAAACATAAATTAACATTGAAATCAATTGGTGGCTTACGCCACAGAATATTTTTGGATCACGTCAAGAGTGGCCCGACTTATTTTGCGAGCATTTTACCAGCTATCTGTCATTCCCAAGAGAATTTTTTGTTGCATTTAGTTCAACACTACGTTCTTTGTTTCGAAGATAGCGAGAACCACTCCAAAGAATATTTACTATGCTGAGTACTGACAGGTCTGGGGAAAAACTAAGGGAAATGCAATGAGGTCCAGCAGGGCCCGTCTTAAATTCGGAAACCAAGGAAATCTTACCATAAAACCATCGATATAATCATGGGGGAAGGTGACTCCACATCTATATTGGATGCAGTTAAGTATATTCACTTCAAAATCTTAATATTAGGCCTTGATGAATTAGAGTTAGGCCTTAGCAAAAAGATAACTTGGAGTGAGGAAGTCAGAAACGGATATATTTTCATTGTACTGAATTAAAAAGTCAATACTTTGATGGAGAGGCAGAGGCAGCTTAGTAAAAGCTTAAGATATTGTTCGGATGATATCTCCTAGTAAAAGATAATGGTTTGGTCGAAATAGGCCCTTGTTAAGTATTTAGTGGTAAGGTTAAGTTGGAATAGCTGGCACACCTAATATTAGTCAATCAAAAAATAAAAAAAGGGCGGTTTGACTGCCCTCAATAATTTGTTTTACATAGCTAGCCCACTAAATCAAATCCTAATAATCTTTAGCTGATATCTTGCGAAGGATGGATTAATATGATATTTTGACCTGCATTAGGGAGAGAGTACCTTTTCAGATATCCTGTTTTAAGCCGTTTATTGTATGATTGAAGCGGTCAGCATTTCCTTTTGTAAATATAATTATCATCAATTATTTAAATTCTGCATTAATCATTTTCCCTCATAACGTATTTATTTTTGCTTGCAATTCTTTTTGCAATGTTGTCGAACTGTTCACCAATGATCCATCCCAAGACATTTCTGAGAAGGTGTTTTGATGTTTTTATGAAATAATTCGCAAAATACATTCATTGTGAATTTGGTGACTTTGCTTTAAAAATGTCACTAACTTCCAACGATATCAAATTGGTTGATCATGACCATTAGGATTGTTTTGGAATATCCTTTTTTAAGTTATTAGATTCGATCAGCAAATTGTTTCACAGATGACCTTTTGATCACAACTTGAGGATGGGAAAAGACCAGCTTTACCTCAACCAAAGATTAGTAAGATATTTGCCTCCATATCTTTATCGAAATGAATTTTCATTATCATGAGGCCAGTCAGTTATTTTCCTTGCTTGAAAAACAAAGTCTAAGAAGGCTATTTCTTTGAGAATTTTGTTGCTACTGCCGAAATGAAATGTTAAACTCCTTAAGACCCACAAATATTCAACTCAGAGAAGTTTGCGCCATTTTTTCTATAGTAACACAGCAAACATATCCACGAACCATACAAAGAATTAGACTGCTGCCAAAGAAACAATTTGCATAACAATAGCAGTAAAATAGTCTTAAATAGGGTAAGAAATGGTAAAATATTTAATATAAGGGTTGAGATAAGTATTTCCTCAAAGTGAGTATAACCTTATTTTTGTTATGCATGCAATGATCAATTAAAACAAAAAAATCAAAGCAGTCAATATAAATCGATACAGCTTTATTTGGTAATATTTCTTAATTTTAAATGCTATATGAAGATATCCTATTTAAACTTATAAGAGGTGTTATTAATCAAAGATTATTGGCCTCATTTTTAGAAAGACAAAAGATATTCAATAATGAGCAATTTATGTCGTCTTGCTTATCGTTCTGTAAGTTTTATATCCAGTAGAATACTCTCTTTTATGCGATAATTATATTATCATCTGTTCGATTATCCTCTGATCGTATTATCCTTTGTTGTTTGCGTATTCTTTCCAAATTTCTTTGACTGTTGATTGAAGGATATTGGATCTCGAAAAATGCTATCTTTGTATATTTTGAATGACTTTATGATCCAATACCAACCATGGATGGATGACGACTTAAACAAATATTTTGAGGCATAATATATAAGGCATCTACTCTTGTGGCTGCATCTTCGACATTGAATATTTTAAAGAATTAAACTGTTTCATTTGTAAATTAGATGGTCATGCTAATAAAACCTGTGATTAATAAACCTGTGATGAATTTAAAAGTATAGCTTGTCGATAACAAATGATAAAAAGCAAAATGATTGATAAATCTGTTATTTATCGATACTCTACAACAACAATATAATGCTATGATAAGACGATGCTAAGACATTAAAAAGTGCAATGAAATACTATAGCTTATAATATTATTTATGTTTTGTCCTGTTTGCAGTAATTATGGTCTCAGTGGAGATTATTGCCTTTGGGGCCCTTAAAGCTATCGTCATGCTTAGGAAATAAATGAAAATATTAATTTTTTGAGTGAATATCCAGAAAATCTTAAAACTAAGGCTTAAATCCCAACCACAATAACATAAGCGTTTCAGTCACATCAAGTTTCTCTTAAGGAAAATTCTCCTGCAGATCAAGATAGTGAGGTTTAAGAAGAAGATATTGAGCCTATAACGCCACAAAGAAGAGGGAGAAAAATTAAAGATAAAGGCTTCAGGGCGAGAGATTTTCCCAAGTTTTTTAAAACGCAGCTCAATTCATCATTCAAAGGCCCAATCAACAACCAAACCTTTGAAGATTTAGTGCATCGATATGAAAAAAACATGATCCTTTCAAAACTAAAAGAAATCGCCTCGGAAAAGTGGAACCCTGGTTTCAGAGGAACAACAAAATAAGTTGAAGCCAAAAAGGTGGCCTTTCGTTGGAAAGCCAGAGAGTTTTTTGACAAATACAAAAAGGAATAGTGGGATCCGCCAAAGCCAAAGTGATACCAGAACAAATTCTTTTATAAATAAAAATCATAATATCAGTAGAATATATTGCTTCATGAATCGCATAGATCCTCCAATGATTTAACGAGCTCAATCATCTGAAGTGTTTGCTTATTTTCAACAGTTGTTAAAGTTTGTTGCTTCCAGCTGCTATCAACTCTATAGTCTGCTTCTAAGTGATTGAGGAAGATGACTTAATCTTGCAATATCTCATCCAGCAACAGGCCCACAATTTAATCAAAATGGACAAGATAACTACTAATCAAAGTATTTGACAGCTTGCTTACCAGTGTCATATTTTGACAGCTTTATTTTCGCTGCTTTGATAGTTGATCTAGCCTTTCCTCGTATTTGAGTTTGCCGATCTCAATGTCCAATAGGTAAAGCTATCTCATCTTATTTTTATTTCCCATCTACAAGACAGTTTAGGGTTCGCCCGACTAACCGAAGTCATGTTCTGGTTATTGATAAATGTTGACTTCCTCAATGTAGTTTTGGTACAACTGATCTTGCATTTTTTTGGATTGTTTTTGTTCCCTTCTCTGTTGTCGTAATTTCTACTCTTAATTCTAAAATATGCTCTGAAATTGAGATGTAGAGAGAAAGCTGTTCTTGATTCGAAGCTATTTCTACTGCTATGCTCGAAGCAAGTTATATTTATCAATGTAATGATCGATACGCATATTACGACGCAAGTCAATTGTAGGGAGTTGTGTTTCTCTACTTGTCTGTTCGGTCAGTCTATCGAGATATTTACTCCTTTCGCGGACGTAGAAAAGAGGGTGATCTGCCGAGAGGTCTTCCTCTTAATTGGAAGCTAGAATCGTTTTTCTCTGACGGTTGAAGCTCATCAATAATAATTTGAATGTTATAATGGAAAGACGATTGAAGGGAATCAATCGAGCATACGCATCTGCTAAATTAGTAATAAAAATATGATTTATAGGTAAATATCAATCATTAATTTTAGATATAAAAGAAATCAATCAACATGTCTGAAACCATTCCCGAAGTCAAGAAGGACGAAAAGAAGAACACAGATGCTTGGAAACTCAAACAGGAAGAGAAGAAAAGACTGAAGGAAGCGCAGGAAAAAGAAAAACCACAAGTTGGAGAATAAATAGGTTCCAAAAAGGCAGATAGTAAGAAGGAGAAAGCAGCTAAACCCAAAAAATAATCCAAAAAATAAGAGAAATAACTGCCATAACCAAAATAAACTAAAGTCCCGTAGCCAATTGAAACTAAAATACCCGAGGAGGTCGTAGTTATTTACAAAAGTATCTTTAAAATAGACGATAAATTATCAACTCAGTAGCGTGGTGCTTCAAGAATCTATCAATAATAACTAATCTTCAAGTACTTGGATCAATACATAACCAAAAATGATATTGCACTTTACGTTGGCAATGATAGATGGACTCCCCTTTGTCAGCAAGTCTACATCAGCAACTTTAACAACTGTCGGGATGCTGAACTTGTGTGCCACTATCAAGATGTTTCCTACTTTTTGGAAGGAGCCATCACCAAGATATTCATTAAAGCAGATTACTTATTCGCAAATGGAAGTCTACTGGCAAAAAAAGGAGCATTGAATATTGTACTACTTGGACAGTATTATAACATTCCTATAGTAGCTTGTGGAGGCAGTTGGAATTATAATGGATGGTCACCACTCAGTGAATCTGCTCTCAGTGAAAAATATGGTCCATAGATATTTTAAAAGTACGATTGGATCGATAGCAAATATCTCAAAGCCACAGTATTGTAGGTAGGAGGGGTGAACCCAAAACAAGTATCGATCTACCCTCCTCTAATTTACAAGGACCTCAGTCTATCGGCTGTCGTGTGGTGATTGAATGATATAATCATAAATATTGTGTATTTTACAGTGAGAATCAGAACATTTGCATAAAAATTTACAGTCCTGAACCGATTTAGAAGGCGCCCACTCCCACCCCAATGGATTCGAAGTAACGCAGTCTGTTGTTTAGAAAATGTAGGCATGGGAAGTAAAGGTATTCCATCTTGTTGAGGTAAATCATACATTCCTCCATCTCTTCATTCCAAGTCAGCCACGCCTGTTTCTCTTTCTTTAGTTTTTCCAGCATCTCATCGCCTTCAATTGGATCGTACTTGCCGTACATGGCCACAAAATAGCCGTATAAAGGAATTGCCTAAATACAAGTTGATGTACCATGATTAACTTACTCGTTAGTTTGGACTTCGAGTAAACGTCACAATAAAAATCGTAGTTTTGCTTGATCCAATCCATAGGACTAATGGGAATGTTGAGACCTTCATTTCCGCGTGGACAGTCGTAATTTGATACAACTACTTTATCCACTAAATCTATTAACTCTCTCGCCTTTTTTTTGTTAATTTTTTGATCTGGTTTGGGGTTTACTCCCTCCATAATGATCATTAGTTTTTTGTTGTGCCTGTTTGCTATCTCCCTGACTGATTTAATAAACGATTTCATGCTGAAGGGATATTGATGATTAGGAGTAATGAAGGGAGAGGAGAATAGTACACCTTGATAATGTTAGTTTGAGTATATTTCTTCGAAATAGGACATGATCTTTGCATGCTCCTCCTCGTTGGTACTGTCCAACAAAAAGACGTCGCCCTGCATGCCATGCACATACACACGAGGAATTATTTCAATGGCAGGATTGGCCTCCTTTGCACGACGCAGATAATCCTCGGAGTAGTACTTACTGACATCCATCTAAATGAGAAAGGATATACGGTCACAGTCTCATTAGGCAATTTGCGGAAGTCGTAATAGCAAGGTACAAAGTAGTCGAATTTCTTCATATACTTAAGAGCTAATTCCTGTCCAGATTATCTCCTGAATGGTCGCAGAAATACCACGGAGTCATGAAGAGCATCGACTGGCCGTTAAAGTGCTTGACATCTTATCCTCCAAATTGCTCGTTATGATAGTGTTTTAATATTTCGAAGCCATAGGTGGACTTCAGCTCGCGGTCATACAGCGACTGGAAACTGACTGTTTGTACAAGCATCACAAATGTTAGCAGGACTGCAATTTTGAATAGTCCATCCATTTATAACTATTAATACGTGTTATTATCAATCAAGACTATGATTGATTTGTATTTGCTATTATTATATGAAATTAAAATTCACTTCATTTAATACTTCATTGATTTGAGTCAACAATTTATTTGCTCATTTTATCATCAATCATATTAGGCGTAAACCAATAACTCAGCTGAAGCTTAAATAAGACTGCTCCGAGGTGGCAGTATTCTATTGAATATGATTAATTTGAGGCATTACTAGTAATTCTATAGCTTGAATATGATAAACGGACAATCATCTAAGTCTTCTGGCTTATCTTTCGCTCTCCATGAGTTCCAGCACATCCCCGATTCTGACTGGTCCCTTCACATTACGGATAAGATGACGCTTGTCAGCTTCTTTTCCCGAAATGAGAATAACCTTGACCTGGGTGATGCCTCCTCTTGATCCGGTCCTGCCCAACAGTTGCGTAACTCTCGCTTTGACTGGTTCAGATTCCATGGCTGCCAACTAATTATTATATAATATTTAATTATTAAACAACTAATTATTCCGCTCGTCCTTTCCCGCTACCCTCCAGCAATAAATTGACTAATAATTTGATTGTATTTATTAGCCTCAATAAAATTAATGAAAAGCAGACTCTATCACAGCACCTCGCAACGCTTCATCCCAGAATTTACAGGCATTGCTGACCGATACCACCAAGAAAAACAGAGAAGAACACTTGCTGAGAAACATAGAAGATAACTCAATTCCGATTATCGATACAGGCAGCATTTAGATAGTGAAATATAAAAACAATACGCTAGTAAAACCTTGTAATTGTCAAAACTACAAGAGTCTAGACAGACTCGTTTTGATGAAATTCGCCAAGTAGCATTTTGTTCATTCAGAAGAAGGAGTTAGAAGAGATAAGGCAGGCACAAATCAAAAGGCTGAAATAAAAAAATATAGCGAATCGGACCAGCAGCCGCAAGAACATAGAGCAGGCACGAGAAAGTTTAATCATCAACAAAAACCAAAATTACCAAAAGATAAAAACGGATCTCGGACGATTATCTGAACAATTTAAGCTAATAATATCAAAGTAAATTGCATAAAAGGCAGTACTTATCTATTAATGTAGAAATGCTGTCAATCTATAAGGCAGCAGGAGGCAGAGTCTCAAAAAGCAATTAACGATTTCCATCGAAAAAGGAATGCGGATTGTGTCACTGCCTATTTGGAAAGAATAAGGCAGGAAAGGAAATTGAGGAAATAAAACAATCGGAGGGCCAGTGCTATTAAAAGGAACATATTTTTGATGAATAAAGCAATTTAAATCAAAAACAGCAGTCTAGCTCATGTGGAGGAGGAAGTGCATAAATATCGATTTGCCACCTAACCAAGCAAGGCCCAGTGCAGCAAGCAGGTTATGAGAAAGCTGACGTAAGGTTCAACTTAATCTGAGAAGAAGGTCGAATTCGAATAGTTTTAGCAGACGTATCAGATTCCATAAAATATTACTATATCATGATTCTTATTATGTCATTATATTCATGTTGCTTTATATTTTCCTCACTCCGAAAGCAGTAGAATCTGTGATTCTTACCCAAATCTAAGACGAACCAATTTAGGTCTGCTTTATAGGTTATCGTATAGTTGCAATTTATGATAATTTAACAATATCCTTTTGATAATGATTTTTTGGGAAAAGCTATTGACGCGGACTGATCATCTAATGATCTTCACTTCAATGAATTAGCTTTAAACTCACATTTATGAGGGGTTATTTAATAAATTTGCTCAGATTGCCATAAAGTAGATGCACAATCATCAAAGCGCCGTCACAACAGGAGCTCATTTTTTTCAGTCTAATCGCGCTTCTTTCGGAGCTCAATCAATCTGTCTATTTTGGAGTCAATAAGATCCACTCCCTCCATGGCCTTGGCATGATAAATTCGCAGTAGTTGATCTTGTCTCTCGATTTGTGCAGCATGAGTTTTGTGAGAGGCTTCTTTAAAGATATGCAACCCATAGGCACTGCAGCCGAGACCCAACACGAGAGCAGGAATCAATTTCTTTAAACCCATATGCTAACGATTAAAATTGTGATATGTTTATTATCTAATAGATAGCACACTTATACTGCTATTTATCAGGTCTACTCTGCACTTATGCGTTACAGTAGCTCTCAGAAAATATGACTAATTGGCAATAACGATCGGGTAATGATCCAATAGGGATTAATTTAATTAGGTAAATCATGTAACAGAGATCATTCAAGGATATAAAAACGAAGCTATGTCTGGGAAAGATTCGTTTTTTGGCAACTTTGCTATTAAATCTGAAATTAACTCACTGACTCTCTCCACTGAGGCTCGTGTCTTTTGATAGTCGTCCAAAGATTATATTTTCGTAGCTTTCAGTAACTTTAGGGATTCCACTTCTCCAACCACAGCTGCAAACTAGTTTTTAAAAGAGAGATAGTATCCATCGAGTGCTCCACTGTGAAACTCTCCCTTGAGAGTCTGAAGATAGCCAAATCCTTGAGGTATTATATGCTTATGAGCGATATTTATGAGAGTTTAGAGTTCGGTGATAACTGTCTGCTCGTAAATATTTCTGGCCACTTCTGCTCGAGACTTTATCTCCTCTGAAGAGCAAGCCTTAATCTACTCGAATACTTTTTGCTCAGATTATATGAAACTATAAATCTCTGAAAATTTTTCGTTAACATACAATCCTCGTTTACGGGCTTCGGCTTTCCATTATTCACTATATCCATTTCCTTAGAATCGAATTGTTTGAGTTTGGACCTGCAAGTCCTTGATGATTGAGGCCACACTTTCCCCCTTAGAAAGTCTGTCGCTCGCCAATTTAGTCTCCTTGGCCAAAGTAGCTGCAATAACTGCCATAGCAAAACTTGGATTTTGAGAAGAGCCTACAGCTCTGAACTCAAATCTATTCCCAGTATACGCGTAAGGGCTCGTTCTATTTCTATCAGTGTTCTCCTGATTGATATTATAGTTCAGATACGATATTGTTTCTCTTAAATTTTTTTTGGCTGGAGATTCCTTGCCATCCAAAAAGCTAGACAGGGCTGTGCCTAAAAACACAGAAAATATCCTTGGAGGAGCTTCATGGCCGCCAAGTCGAATTTAGTTGCCTGGAGTGGCAATTGCTGATAGATACAGTTTATGGTTTCTCAGCACTGCCATCAGATTAAGCAAAATGAAGAGTTTGAATATCTCGACGTCTTTCTATGAATCTCCCTCTTCAGTCGCAAATAGGTTTTTAAGTGAACCATTCTCACGTACGTAGTTTAGTGACCAGTTGACGTGCTTGCCGCTGCCATTGATATGTTTAAATGGTTTCTCGTGCAGCAAGGCAGTCATGCCATTGCGATCAAAGGCTTCCTTAATGAGCTCCATCAAAATCATGTTTTGATCGATGGAACGTCCTGCTTCTTCGCAAACGGATGCTAACTCATACTGATTGAGTGCCACCTACAAGTGTTTTGTTTTGTAGGGAATTCCGATTTACAGTGCTTCTTTTTCGATCTACAGCATCGCCCGCTGCACATTTTTAGGGATTTTACTATAGTAGTGCTCGCCAAATTGTTGGTTACGAGAAGGGACGTTTCCGACTAGAGCTCGCCCCAAATTCTGCAGATCTTCACGGCTTTTGTAAGCTTGTTTTGGTATAGCGAAGAACTATTGCTCGAGTCCAAGTAGCATAATCACTGAATTCGTTTTTACACCCAATTTGCTCAGTAGATCAATGACATTGCTCTTTAACGCTTTCTGAGATTGACGGAATAGTGTTTTGTCATCGAGAGCATGCCCATTGTGAGTTACCAGTAGGGAAGGAATGTACACAACTCCAAGTCTTTTGCGGATATATAGCTGAGAAAGAGGATCCCAAATTGTGTATCCACGGGCTTGATGAGTGCGTCTAAGTCCACCTGAGGGAAAGCTGCTTCCATCTCCCTATCCTTTCGCTAAAACTTTTCCAGAGAAGGAGTCACTAGCAACACTTTCAAAGCCATTTTTGCCTTCAGAATACTTTAGGCTGAGGAAAGACTCCTGTTTTTAGCATATTCCTGAAGTATGAGGATATGCAAGGAAAGTATAATGATCCACTCCCTTTGTTTTTGCCCATTCATATATCTTCTTAGCTTCTTCATTTAGTGCTTCTTCGGATAGGACCTATCCTTAGACCACGTTGGGTGTATAGGTATACTATCCGAAGATGGGTTTTCTATTTCTCTCCTATTGACCGTCAGCTTTTAGAGATTTGCTGGCAGATTAATTAGAGGCCCAACTAGCTATTTGCAGATTGAGAGCAGGAGACCTGCCAAATCTTTTTAAAACGTGGATCATCAGTCTGTTTCTTAAAAAGTAAAAGAATATAGACTGTTGATTAAATTAACGTTAAAATCAATGAAGAAGCCTACCTTATCTTTCACTCCCTTCTCGAACTGAACGCCTGAGTACGACAGAATTCTGGCAAAATCAATCATTTTTAATTTAAACGCGCAAAATATTTATTGAAACTGTTGAGTCGAGGAATAATAATCAGTAAAATTAAATTTAAAAGAGAAGGGTTACCGAGTGATTTGCTGGTATTTCCAATCGCATTGAATATCCACTCGGAACACATGAAGACATCTCGATATCATCAGTGTCCTTAAAGATTATTAAAAATAGTCTTCAAGAGGATGAAGAGTTATTATGGTTTGATTGAATGCGATTTTTATTATTTAAATTATAATTTATCGCATGTTCTGCTGCTCCTGCTAGACCCCGAAAGATGTCTACGAGCTGCGAAGCAGATACAGCCAAAAGATAGAGACCAAGACTCTGATTGATATGGAGGGGTAACGTTATCCGAATCATCTGCAGATTCTGAAAATATCGCGTTCTGATTATTAAGAGCTGGTCAAACAGTATTCAGCAGGCAGGGAAATGTGGTAGGATTAGGAGTTTCCACCTAACTATAATAGTTTAGGATAGGTGCCAGGGGTCAATTTTCATTAATGGAAAAGACTGTCCTCAATTATCTCGCACCCTGTTTTATTCGATGGAAGGATATAGCCCCAGGATGTCATCCAGGGATCGCTTGGAGATTGCTATTTCCTATCTGCGGTTTCTGCCCTTGCAGAAAAGGAATAGAGAATCAAGTCCATCTTTGGAAGCCAGACTTTCAATAGAAACGGCATTTACAAAGTGACATTACGGATAGGTGGAGTCATCCAGTAAATTATCGTCGACGACAACGTGCCTGTAGATAAAAACGGATATCCTATTTTTTGTCAGCCGAATAAAAATTAATTTTGGGTGCCCATACTGGAAAAGGCTTGGGCAAAGGTCAATGGCAGTTATGCAAATATCATAGGTATCCATTTTATTAGCAAGCCGGATCTCCCATATAATTATTCAAGGCAGCGACCTATGCTCCAGCTGAAACCATCGAAACCCCTTCCTCGAAATAGTAGCAACAACAATTATGGAAGCTTATATTAAAGAATGCCCGTAGAGACAGCCCATGCTGCTGTGGCACGAGCGATAGTTCACTCATTAAATGGGCCAATATTAATTTGGTGTCTGGGCATGCTTATTCTTTGGTATCGAAAGAAAAATTTAGATCGATGCTGCTGAAATTTAGGACTTTAACGGAAATTTAATCCGTATGCTGAAGCTACGCAATCCATGGGGTAACACTGAGTGGCAAGGATAAGGTTGCTAAACCGATCAAAAATTTTGGAGTTCTATCTCAAAGACAAAATCAGCATCTGAGTTCCTAAAGAACAGCTCGATTAACGACGATGGAATCTTTTTCATTACATTTCGCGACTATTGCAAATACTTCGGGCAGACTCATATCTCCTACATGTAGGAGAGCGGTAATTACATTTCAGAAAGCTATACTCCTCTCAAGAAGAGAGGAAGTTATTGGACTCTCAACATAATCGAAGAAAACTAGTATTTTATCGAACTTCATCAAGGATCATCCAGACCAATAGACGAAGAGAAATAGTTGAGAAGAGCCACAATCGTTTTGGCCAAGAACAATCAACAATCGTTCGAATATGTTGGAGGAATCCTTTCGCATTATTAATAAGATATCACCCTCAAAGCCAAACTGAGCCCAGGGAATTATACCATTTTTACTAAGCTCGACTTTCAGGAAGGGGAGACTGCTATCCCATAAAATGTGTCAATTAGTATTTATTCCCTCCCCTATGCTATTTTGTCGGCCGTTGATCGTGGTATATGTGGGAATATGCTGCACGACTCTTTTCTGTGGCATGCCAAATTGACCAAACGTAAAAAAATATAAAATGATACCATGTGGATTTCATGGAAATTGCTATTTAAGGAAGGAGGATATGCCTATATTGCTTTCGGAGTCGAGAAGACAAGTTCAAGCAAATTTACAATAAGCTTCAACTAGAGGTATTAAGTCGATAATTCAGCGATTTTATCAGTGGCAACTTCAAACTGAAGAAGCCATACAAGGGCAAGGGAGAAAACCAGCAAATAGTAGTCAAGCCAGGCGAGGAGAAGATCATCTTAGCACGAGTAGCCAATAAAAACGTAAATAACCTGAAGTTCCCCCCTCCAATTTCATGGAAAGTCGTACCCTTGGAGCAATGATATTTTTACAATTTAATACTAATTTAATACTGCATTCTGAACATCAATTTATCAAATCTGCTGGTGAGCTCTTCCCCTTTTATTTCTATATTTTTGAATTGGTTAACGTTGAAATTGGCCATTTGCGATAATCCTCAATATACTTATAAAAAATGGAGGCATCCAATAAATCAGCAGAAATGGAATCCATAGCAGAACACATTAAAACAGTACTATCAGGCATCGACCAGACGACTATCAAGGACTATAGTCAAAGGCTGTTTCCCATTTTAACCAGTTCACGCATTTATGAAACACTCTATATCAGTCTTTACACCTTTTACAGTATAAAAATTAGCAAGCACACTAGTACTTAACTAATAACCAATGAAGCTATCTCCCTAAGTTAGGATTTCGGAATTTAATTTAAAAATAAGGTCGAACTCTTATTGCGTGGCTCGTTCATTGACAGTTTGTTAGACAAAATTACCAACGGGAAGAAATCTTTTCCAAAAGAGACGAGTTATTCAGAAAGCAAGAGAAAGGAAATGAGTAAATAAGAGAAGAAAAGCAGAGGCATTAGCAGCGAGGAGATAGATGTGGATACAAACAATAATAAGGACATTTAACACAACAACAGCATCTTCACAAAATAGGTTAACACGAAGACCAGATACAAAAATTAAAGAACCAAAAATATTAATAGTTAAATCAATGCATAAACTGAAAATGTTTTAAATATTGGCTGGTCCGGACGATGCATCTGCGGGGAACAAGTCAAACCCAGCAATGATACCTTTTCATGTCTCAGCTGTAAAAAGGAATATCATTTGGCTTGTATGAACCTCAAAGATAAGAATAGATATTGCGCGATGTGTCACTTGAGAGAAATAGCGCCCAATAAAACAGTTAAGAAAACAATTTTCATGGGAGTCCTGAATAAAAACAAAAAGAAGCATTCGTTCTCCATCCAAATGAGCGAATAAGACATAAAATCTGCCTATTTGATTCAAGTGCGCTGTTTTCGGTTGAAATAGGGCACTAAAAGCTTCATCCTCTTTCCTGATTACTTCAAGATGACAATGGGCAAATAAACCTTAAAGGAGTTCCTGCCCATTCACAAACAATCCAGCCTCAAATACAGAAAAGACGAATCCTTCATCCTGCCCAATAAAGATCTGTTCGTCAATAATAAAGCAAAAATAGTGGTTAGTGAAAAGCCTCTGATTTCGTGCAGTAAAACGGATAGAATATAATTGTAAAATCATCTCCTCGGTATATTCTTAATTTAATAACAATCCATATAAATACTCCTTCAATAACTGCTGATTTCATCAATCAACACTTTCGAATAGTCTTAGAAAATATTACTGTCAGCTTTTCAATCTTCTTTAGGCAACTAATAGTTGGATGATCTTCTGCTGTTGGTTGTCAAAATACCCCTAACTTGCACTCTCTCAACAGAAAAACTCAAGTATCCTGCTCGCGGGATATTCTGCACTCATAACCAATGTTTTGACCTATACAACTTTTTAGTACTAACTTCGCAATCGACAAATCCACGGTGGACCTGTCCCTTTTGTAGACTGCCATGTTTTGCCTTTAAAATTGACTGCATCCTGCTTGCCATACTGGAATTGAATAAAGACAGAAATGATATAAAGGAAGTTATGCTTTTTAAAACAGGAGAATATACTGTCTCCGCCAACAGCAGTGAAATTCAAGTCTCCGTGAACAGCATATACAATCTTGTTATTCCCACTCGAGTAAAACGATCAAACTCGCAGATTTAAGAGCCTGCTCCTCAGAAGCGAAAGTAAAAGATTATAGAATAAATGAAATGATTATTTGAATAGGGGGTGATGAATATTGTGATTATAAATATTTAATATAAATATTATTGACCACATGACCACAGTAGTTAAGAAGGAAAAGGGTCTGAACAAACACAGCTTCAAGGGACTTACCCCTGATCAAATAAATGAGTTGAGCCAAGAACAGGTCGTAGAACTGTTCAGAGCTAGAATCAGACGCAGATTCTCCAGAAGTACCAACTCACTTATGCAGAAATTAAACACAGATATATTAGGCTGTACGCTAAGTGCAAGAAGGCCAAAAAGAATACTCTACCTGGAGAAAAGCCTGCCCCCATCAAGACTCACCTCCGCAACGCTATCATCCTACCCGAGATGATCGGCAACAACGTCGCAGTCTACAGCGGAAAGGCCTTCAACAACGTGGAAATCAAGTTCGATATGATCGGACGTTACCTCGGAGAGTTCTCCCTCTCCTACAAGCCTTGTAAGCACGGTAAGGCAGGTGTCGGTGCCACTAAAGGTTCAGCCCACACTGCCCTTAAATGATCATCATCGATTTACAATCTCATTACTTCATAATCGTAACAGCTTAATAAGCAGATATAAACTCAATTTTAACATTATAAAATTGATGAAGAAAGGCTTCATAAACTCAAAAAAGACACAAATACAGATGAAGAAAACAATCAATGGCACAGCTACTCGCAAGTTTACAGTTCGCGATATTTACGGATAAACTACAATACCATTAGTTATTTACAGGTCATCCGCTATTGTGGATTTTTTTTTAGAATTGCCGTTAGAAACTACCTAAACTCAACTGAAATCTTTTTAGTGGTCGGAAACTGGATTTCATCTGTTACTATTTTTATCAGGTCTGCTTGCTCATTGATGTCAAACGGAGAAGTGCCGAAATAAAGCTCAAAAGCCAGAATGCCAATAGCCCACAGGTCTACCTTTTCATCATAGCGAGCGCCTTGTAACAGCTATGGAGAAAGGTAGAGAGGAGTGCCACAGAAAGTACTCCGGAGCTGCTATTTTTTATTAACTGCCCACCCGAAATCGCACAGTTTGATGTTACCCTAAATGAGGAGGATGGTACGTGAACAAGAACAATGTTTTAGGGTTTGATGTCTCGGTGAAGTATCTTGAAACTATGCAGCTACTGGATGGCGTCAAGTAAGTTACCGATAATAAAGGAGGTAGTCTCTTCGGAGAGAGTCTGTCCATTAGCAAGAATATCGAATAATTGTCCATCGCAGCCTAATTCCATCACAATGTAGAACTGGTCCCCGTCCTGGAAGTACCCATATATATTTATGATGTTTGGGTGCTCTAGGAAGCTTTGAATTTTCAGCTCACGAATGAACTGCCCAAGAAAGTTATCGCGTGTGATGCGTTTTTTCTCCACCACTTTTAATCCGACCATCATTCCCGAGTGCAACTCTCGGGCCAAGTATACAGTCCCGAATTTACCCTCACCAAGCCGACGAATTATTTTGAAATCTGACTTGCTTAAGCCTTATTTTCCCAGCACTTTGAATTTCGATGGTGACTTTGTTTGGTTTCTCAAGAAGGAAGGAAAAGTCTTTTCCGATTTGTAGGTAGCAATACAATCTGTGGCAGCGGTGGATGAAGTTTCCTTAAGTGCGTTATTGACCCTCCCACCCGACCCGCGTGTGGGAAAATATTCTGCATGTTTTTCTGAGACCTTGGAGTTGCTTGTTCGTTTTGGTTGTACTTCATTTTGTTTATTTCTATCTTGATACACATTCGGGTGCTTATGGAAATTTTCTTCTTCGGTACGAGATTGTTCAGGTGGGGGTAGATACTGAGCCAGTTTCATTTTTTAATTGCGTTTTAATTCTTTCTCAGACTCGTGTCGTCCGAAGGCGCTCTGTTTAAATCCAAATTAATCGAATTTATTTTTGAAGGGATTAGTAGAGTTTTTAGGGCTATTGGAAGAGTGTGCGTAGACGAGCGTACTGGGGATGGGAGTATTGTCTTTGTTTTACCTGTGAGGAGTTTATCCACTTCCTTGATTGTTGCGATACATCAATAATAAATATATCAGGATCACCTATCCTCAGCCAAATCCACAGAAATAGCTTTAAATATCAATTATCTGAAACTGCTGGTGGATAAATGGATGTATCATTATTATTTTGTTATTAGGATTTATCAAGGGATTATATACAACTACATGCTAGACGGGGTTCTTCCGTTTTTATGGAAATGTGGTTGGTTTGATGATTGTCAGTGACATATCAATTATCGATTTTAATTATATAAAAATCATTATATTGTTTTCTCTCGATGAAATAATCATATCCCTTATATTAATAATATTCATAAATTATATAGTAATCATTTATTGTTAAGCAAATGTTGATATGACTATTCCAATAAATTTCCTAGAAGTCCTTATTTGGGTTAAGCCTTTATCTTTGATAGGGCTGTCTTTTTCTTCACAGGAGCAACATTCTTTTTAGTGGATACCGAGAGACTGACTGATTTGGGTTCGGGAAAGATATCTTTCGATATGTTGGCCTGTACATTTTCCTTAATCTAGGGAATAAAATCCATTTGTTAAGAGATAATATTAGCGTGGTTGAATTCGAAATTATTCACTTCGCTTACCATTGAATATTCCCTTTACGTCCTGTTGAGAGAAGTTGCCTCCAGTCCTAAAACGCTGCGGCTGATGATGGCGGAAATGGCCAATTGCTCCATATCATTTTCTTGACTTTAAAGACCCAAATCTTTCTCGATGAGGATGACACTTTTCTACAGCTGAGAAAAGTCATCACTCGGCTTGCTTGCTGATGTGTTTAGCCTCTCCTCTCGTCTCTTTTTGGCCATCTTTTTCTTGAGTATGTGATGCAGT